>JAABUZ0100000247.1_pt1 | contig 140025 bp, 135 predicted proteins | sample 5562091 | NCBI WGS metagenome assembly JAABUZ01 (sample SAMN12813069, study PRJNA571459) | rock metagenome | isolation source: Antarctica rocks | place: Antarctica: Victoria Land, Linnaeus Terrace sud | collected 2015-12-21 | reverse complement strand
GCTCCAAGCCAAAGCGCTCGAACTGATCGGCATCAACCCCAGCAAGTAGACAGAACCACCCGCCCCGAAAACGGCCAAAACCCCGGCCGACCCAGGCGAATCAGCGCCCCCACAGCAAAAACTTCCGGCTAGGCGCCGGCTGAGGTCTTGTGCAGTAGGTCCAGAACCCACGAATCAAGTATTACGTAGTTACGTAGATCTTGCAAGGCTGCCTCGGTGCTTGTGCTCCGAGCGGCGGCTAGTCCCCCGGATGAGAGAATTCAGCCGATGGCGTACGCCGCAAACGGATCAGGCCCCGACGTGGCCGACCTGCTCGAGCGCCGAGCGGGCGAGGCGATGGCGCTCAACCAGCGCCACCTCAACCCGCAGCTCGGGCGCGTGCTGCAGACCCTCGGCTTTGACCGCGACTGGGTGCAGGGCCGCGGGTCGCATCTGATCGACCGCCAGGGAGACGAGTACCTCGATCTCCTGTCGGGATACGGCGTCTTCGCGCTCGGGCGCAACCATCCCTACGTCAAGAGCCAGCTCCAGCGCGTACTGGCCGTGGACACCCCCAACCTTCCACAGCTTGGCGTCTCTACGCTCGCGGGCGTGCTGGCGCAGGCGCTGATCGCGCGCGCGCCGGCGTCGCTTGATGCGGTGCTGCTCACGAGCTCAGGCACCGAATCGGTCGAGGGGGCGATCAAGCTGGCACGTGCGGCCACCGGCCGGCCGCGGATCATCTATTGCGAGCGGGGATTCCATGGCCTCACGCTGGGCGCGGTCTCGGTCAACGGCAACGAGGAGTTCCGGGAGCGCTTCGGTCCCCTGCTGCCAGGCTGCGACTCCGTGCCGTTCGGCGATCTCGACGCGCTCGCGGTGGAATTGCGGCGCGGCGACGTGGCGGGGTTCATCGTCGAACCGGTGCAGGGAAAGGGCGTGTTCGTGGCTCCCGATCGCTATCTCGCGAGCGCCCAGGAGCTCTGCCACCACGCCGGCTCACTGCTGATCGTCGATGAGGTGCAGACCGGTCTCGGCCGCACGGGGCGCTTTCTCGCGCTCGAGCACTGGGGGCTCGAGCCCGATCTCGTCACGGTCTCCAAGGCGCTGTCGGGTGGTTACGTTCCGGTAGGCGCGCTGCTCGCGAGTCGCGCCGCGTTCAAGGGCACGTTTGACTCGATGGAGCGCAGCGTGGTGCACGGCTCCACCTTCGGTGGGGGTGATTTGGCCGCGGCCGCCGGCATCGCCACCCTCACAGTGATAGAGCGGGAGCGGCTGACCGAGCGCGCGGCCGCGCTGGGTGAGCTGCTGCTGGAGCTCACGCGTCCCCTCGCCGACCGCTTCGAGATCGTACGCGAGGTGCGGGGGCTTGGCCTGATGTGGGCGATCGAGCTCGGCCCTCCAGCGGGCCGGGCTGCCAGGCGGCTGTGGGACGCGATCGAGCGCCGCCAGCCTGGCCTCTTTGCGCAGATGGTCACGGTTCCCCTCTTCCGCCAGCACCGCATCCTGACCCAGGTTGCGGGGCACCACATGAACGTGATCAAGGCGCTGCCGCCGCTGGTGATCGCCGAGGACGAGCTGCGCCGCTTCGCTTCGGCGCTCGAGGCTGTGCTCACCTCGGCCGAGCAGCACCTGTTCCGCAGCTATGCGAGCCTCGGCTTCGAGCTCGGCCGCCGCAGCTTGGCGGTGCGCTAGGCGGGCGACCGCGACTCGAAGCGGTGACCGCGATCGACGGATGCGGCTCCCCGCGGCGGGGCGATCGGCAGGCGCCTCGCTAACGTCTGAGCGCCGCGCGCAGCGCCGTGTGGGGGGCGCGCACCGCCTTATTGACAGCCGTCGGCTCGTATCCGCAGTGGGCCATGCAGTTCGCGCAGCGCGGATCGCGCCCGCGGCCGTAGCGCTCCCAGTCGGTCTCCTCGAGCAGCTCGCGGTAGCTGCTCGCGTAACCGTCGGACATCAGGTAGCAGGGGCGCTGCCAGCCGAAGATCGAGTAGCTCGGGATGCCCCAGGCGGTGCAGGGGAAGTCGATCCTGCCCTCGAGGAAGTCGAGGAACAAGGGCGAGTGGTTGAAGCGCCAGCGGCGCCGATGACCGTCGGCGAAGGCCGCGCGGAAGAGGCGCCGGGTTTGCTCTACGCCGGGAAAGTGCTCCTGATCGGGAGCCTTCTCGTATGCGTAGGCGGGGGAGATCATCATCTGATCGACCCCTACGTCGTCGTTGAGGAAGTCGAGCGTCTCACGCACGGTTTCGGGCGTGTCGTCGGAGAAGAAGGTCGTGTTGGTCGTCACCCGGAAGCCGCGCCGCTTGGCCTCGCCGATTGCGCTGAGCGCGGTGTCGAACACGCCCTCCCGGCAGACGGACTTGTCGTGGCGCTCGCGCAGGCCGTCGATGTGGATCCCCCACGCGAAGTACGGCGACGGCGTGAAGCGATCCAGCTTCTTTTCCAGCAGCAGCGCGTTGGTGCACAGATAGACAAACTTCTTGCGCGCCACGAGCTCGGTGACGATCTGGTGGATGTCGGGATGCACCAGCGGCTCGCCGCCGGCGATCGACACCACCGGCGCGCCGCACTCCTCCACGGCGCCCACAGCGTCGGCGACCGACATGCGCCGGCGCAGGACGTGGTCGGGGTGCTGGATCTTGCCGCAGCCGGCGCACGCGAGGTTGCACTGGAAGAGCGGCTCGAGCTCGAGCACGAGCGCATACTTCTCGCGCCCGCGCAGCCGCTGAAGCGAGACGTAGCTTCCGACCTTGACGCTCTGTCTGATCGGTACCGCCATCGTGCTGCCTATTGTCCCATGGCGACAACGTGGGTCATTAGTCTCTTCATCAGTCTCTGACTTCCCGCGGCAGCGCGAAGGCAACCGTCTCCGTGGCGACCGAGTGCTCGCCGAGCTCGAGCGGCCCGAGTACGCGCAGCGCGGCGACTACGCGCTGGACGAGCCGCTCGGGGCACGAGGCCCCGGCGGTCAGGCCGACCCGGCGCACATGCGCCAGCCAGTCCGGCTGCAGTTCGGTCTCGTCGTCGATCAGGCGCGTCCTGCAGCCATGACGCTCGGCCACCTCGACCAGGCGGTTGGAGTTCGAGGAGTTGCGCGACCCGATCACGAGCACCAGATCGCAATCTGACGCGAGCGCCTTGACCGCGTCCTGGCGGTTCTGGGTCGCGTAGCAGATGTCGTCTGAGCGCGGGCCCTCGATCTCAGGGAAGCGCTCGTGCAGCCGGTCGACCACCCCCTTGGTCTCGTCGACCGCGAGCGTCGTCTGGGTCAGGTAGGCGACGCGGTGCGGGTCGCGAACCTGCAGCCCCTGCACTTGGTCCTCGCCCGCGATCACCCGCACCGCGCCGGGCGCTTCCCCGGTGGTGCCCTCGATCTCCTCGTGTCCCTGGTGGCCGACCAGCACGATCGTGTAGTCGGCTTTCGCAAAGCGCCGCGCTTCGGCGTGGACCTTGCTGACGAGCGGGCAGGTGGCGTCGACGGCGTTGAGCTTGCGCCGGCGCGCCTGCTCGCGAACGCGGGGCGAGACCCCATGCGCCGAGAACACGACGGTGGCGCCGTCGGGGACCTCGTCGAACTCCTCCACGCAGATGGCTCCGCGGCGCTCGAGGTCGGCGACGACGTGGCGGTTGTGGACGATCTGCCGGCGCATGTAGACCGGCGGTCCGTAGCGCTCGAGCACGCGCTCGACCACCTCGATCGCCCGTTCGACGCCGGTGCACGAGGCGCGGGGGGTGCCGAGCACGAGCTCGCGCGGCGCGATTGCGGCGGCCCACTCGGCGAGGACGCCCGCGGCGGCGCGCAATGCGCGCGCGGCCGCAAGTAGCCCCCCGGCGGTCGCGATCGGATTGAACAGCTCACGCCGGGGCGTGTCGAGCACCGCGCGCACGACCACGAGCGGCCGCCCGGCGCCTGCGCCGGCCAGCCACGCCGACTCCATGTCGACCGCCAGCGCCCCGGTGCTCGCCAGCGTTGCGCGGGCCGACCCGGTCGCCGGGCTGCGCACCGACACGATCGGTCCGACGTGTGCGCTCACGCCGCGGCGGCGCAGCATGCCCGCGATCATCCCCGCCCCCGGGCAGGTGATTGTGGTGGTCCCGCCCGGCGTGCGCAGCTCGCTGGCCACGACGACGTCGCCGGGTTCCAGCGCGGATGTGGTGGCCCCCCCAAAGCCGGCGACCGCCACGCCGGCGGCCGGAGTGCCGGCGAGCGCCGCGGCCGCGCGGCGCGCGCGGGGCGGTCCCATCCCGGTGCGCACGACGTGGGCCGACGGTGCGCCGCGGCGCACCGTCCGTGCTTCGATCTCCGTCGGCGCGAGCATCAGCAGTCCCAGCCCATTCGACCCGCCCAGCCCATTCGACAGCCCATTCGACAGCCCATTCGACCCGCCCAGCCCGTTGAACCCGCCCAGCCCGTTCATGCGGTCGCCTCCTGCAGCGCTCGCTCGCGCCCGAGCGCGGCCAGCGCGACCCGCGCGGCCGCGTGGCCCGAGCGCACAGCGCCCTCCATCGTCGCGGGCCAGCCCGTGTCAGTCCACGCCCCGGCGAGCGCCAGCCCCTCGATCGCCGTCCGCGCTCCGGGCCGCAGGGCGCGCGCCCCCGGGGCGGCGCGGAAGGTAGCCGTGCGCTCGCGGGTGACTACAAAGCGCTCGATCCGCGCCGTCCGTGCCGCGGGCAGCAGCTCGGCCAGCGCCGGCACAAAGCGCGCGCGGAGCTCCTCGGCGCTGCACTCGATCTCGGCGTCGGCGGCGGAGAGCGACACGGCGAGGCACTGCCCGCGCGCAAGCCCGGAGCTGGCGGTGCGGTCGAACACGTACTGGACCGGCGAATCCACCGCGGCGGCGAGCCCGAGCCCGAGCACCGGCCGGTCATAGACGACGTGGAGGTTGACGATCGGCGAGGTGCCCAGGCGAGCGAGCGCGCCGAGATCGGCGAGCGCCCCATCCGGGAGCAGCCGCGCGACCCGGTCGTGGGGCACGGCGAGCACGACTGCGTCCGCCCGCAGCCGCTCGTCGCCTGGACCGGCGATGGCCAGGACTCCGTTCGGGGTGAGCTCGATCCGCTGCGCGCGCCACCGCAAGCGCACGTCCACACCGGCGCCGGTCAGCGCCCGCAGCGCGGCATCGCCGTGGACACGCTGCAGCGGCGCCCGCGCATAGCCGATGTCCCCGGCGTCGGCTCGGTTTAGCAGGCCGACCCCGAAGACGAACGCTGCCGTGGCGAGCGACGCATCGTCAGCGCGGAGGTTGAGCGTCGGGCGCCCGATCAGCTCCCACAGCGTCTGCACCGCGTGGGGGCTCTGCCCCCGCGCTGCCAGCCACGCGCCGAAGCTGCGAGCGTCGGTGCCGGGGTCCTCGGGATCGACGCGAGCCAGCGCGAGCGCCGCGCGCGCGGCGGCGATCCGCTCGCGCGGGCGCAGGTGGCCGTAGTGCAGCAGCGAGCCAGACAGATGTAGCGGCGCCGGCAGCCCGGAGCGCCGCAGCCAAGCCACCCTTCCGCCGGGCGCGAGCACCGGCAGCGCGAGGCGATCCTGCAGCACGGTGTCCTCGGCGCTGCCGAGGCGCTGCAGCAGCTCCCGGTAGGCGCTGCAGCAGCGCAGGAAGACGTGCTGGCCGTTGTCGAGCCAGAGCCCATCGCGCTCGAAGGAGTAAGCGGCGCCGCCGAGGCGGGGGCGCACCTCGAGCAGCTTGACGGCCGCGCCCGCGCGCGCGCAGTCGAGCGCGGCGGCAATCCCGGCGAGCCCGCCGCCGAGCACCACGACGCGCCCGGCGCTCACAGCGAGGCCTCGGCGAGGCTGCGCAGTGCGACCCAGGTCTTCTCCCAGGCGGGCAGCGTCACACGGCGCACGCGCACGCTTGCCGGGTCCTCGCCGATTCGCTCGAGGATCCGGCGGTAGATGCCGGCCATCGCGCACACGCACGAGGCGCTGCGGGCGTCAATCAGCTCCAGCAGGCCCAGGCCGCGGTCGAACCATTCTTCCGCGCGTTCGACCTCGAAGCGGACCAGGCGGGCGAACGCGTCCGGCGAGGCGGCGAAAAGATCCTCGCAGCCAAAGCGGTCGCGGTCGGCCGTGGGGAGATAGATGCGCCCGCCGTCGAGATCCTCGCGCACGTCACGCAAGATGTTGGTGAGCTGCAGCGCCACGCCGAGATCGTCAGCCAGCGGTGTGGCGGCCGCCGGGTCCGTGCTTCCGAAGATCGCCAGCGACAAACGCCCGATCGAGCCTGCGACGTTGCGGCAGTAGACGACGAGCTCCTCGAAGCTCGCGTAGCGCTCACCATTAACGTCCATCTCCACGCCCGCGATCAGTTCTTCGAGTGCGTCGCGCGGAAGCCCAAAGCGTCGCTCGGCGTCCCCCAGCGCGACGCGGGCATCGCTACCTCCATCGCGATCGAGCTCGGCGCGCGTGGCGGCGAGTAGCGCGCGCTTGCGATCCGGGGCCTGATCGCCGTCGCCGATGTCGTCGATCTGCCGTGCGAACGCATACACGGCGCACATCGCGCGTCGCTTGGGTGCCGGCAGCAGGCGGATGCCGTAGTAGAAGTTCGCCGCCCGCACACGCGTCAGCGACTCGCAGGAGCGGTATGCGTCCTCGATCGCCAGCTCGCTCCCCGCGACGGCGCTCACCGCGCTCCTCCGCGCAGCAGCGTCGCCACCAGCGCGGCGGCCCGCAGCGCGGCGCTCGGCCGCGGCGTGGCGCCGACCACGTCGTAGTCAGCGCGCTCGATCGCGTCGAGCGCTGACCTTCCCCCGGCCACGAACGTCGCCACCGCGAACGCGCTTCGCCCGCGCAGCATGCGCACGAGCGGAGCGCCCGCGTCGAGCAGCTGCCGCGCGCGCGAGAGCTCGAACGCCATCAGTGCCCGGAACGCCGCGCTCGGCGCTGCGGCGCCGAGCTCGGACTCGCGTAGCCCAAAGCGCTCGCGGTCGGCAGCGGGGAGATAGATCCGCCCGCGGCCGTAGTCCTCTTTGACGTCCTGCCAGTGCTCGGCGAGCTGCAGGGCGCTGCAGATCTGCTCCGAGTAGCGCAAGCGCTCGGGCGTGGCGGCACCGAAGACCCGAAGTACGAGCTCTCCGACCGGATTTGCCGACAGCGCACAGTAACCGAGCAGGTCCTCGAAGGTCTCGTAGCGGTGCACCACCTGATCGCGGCGATTGGCTTCGATCAGCGCCCGGAACGGGTCGATCGGCAGCGCGCACGCGGCGACCGTCGGTCCCAGCCCCGCGATCTGCGGATGGTGCGCAACGGCGCCGCGCCAGACCTGCTCGAGGTCTGACTCGAGGCGATCGAGCAGCGCGAGCCGGTCGCCGAAAGCCTCGTCGCCGGCGTCATCGATCAGGCGCGCGAAGCCGTACAGCGCGAGCAGGTGCGAGCGCGTTGCCCGCGGCAGCAGCCGGCTGGCGACCGGGAAGTTCTCCGCGCGCGCCCGCTCGCGCATCACGGCGAAGCCCGCCAGCTCGCCGGCCGTGCGGTCCGCCATCGAGCCCGCCAGCTCGCCGGCCGTGCGGTCCGCCGCTCGTAACGAGTTGGTGCTCATCGCGATACCGCCTGCAGGCAGCGGCCGAGCGCCATCACCGGGAAGATCAGCCGGTAGAGATGGTAGTTGATATAGAAGTCCCCCGGGAAGCCGGTTCCCGTGTACTGCGGCTCCTCCCAGCTTCCGCCGGGCTGTTGGGTCTGCGCCAGCCACAGTATCCCGCGCCTGGCGGGCGCCGAGTCGCCCTGGCCCGCGGCGTACAGCCCCAGCAGCGCCCACGCGGTCTGCGAAGCGGTGCTCTCGCCCCGGCCGATCCAGGCCGGGTCTTTGTAGGAGCGGCAGTCCTCGCCCCAGCCACCGTCGCTGTTCTGGTGGGACTGAAGCCACGCCGCGGCGCGCTGCATGTGCGGATCCTCGGGCGGCACGCCCGCCGCCGCGAGCGCGCACAAGCCCGACCACGTGCCGTAGACGTGGTTGACGCCCCAGCGCCCGAACCACGATCCGTCCTGCTCCTGCGCGTCCAGCAGCCACGCCAGCCCCGTCGCCGCGCTTGCCTGCGCCCCAGCCTGTTGCTCGCCGGCCAGCAGCTCGAGCGCATGTGCCGTGACGTCGGCGCTCGGCGGATCGATCACCTCGCCGAAGTCGCAGAACGGCAGCTTCCGGCACAGTGCGCGGGCATTGTCGGCATCGAACGCTCCCCAGCCACCGTCGCTGCTCTGCATGCCGAGGACCCAGTCGACCGCTCGCTCCACGGAGCGCTGCACGCGGGCCGGCTCGGGGTGCGCGACCCGGCGCAGCGCCAGCGCTACCACCGCGGTGTCGTCGATGTCCGGGTAATTGAGGTTGTGGTACTCAAATGCCCACGCGGCCGGTGCCAGGCGCGGCCGGCGCACCGCCCAATCGCCGGCGAGCTCGGTGACCTGGCGGTCAAGCAGCCAGTCGGCTGCCCGCACAAGCGCCGGGTCATCGTGCTCGAGCCCCGCCTCGCCGAGCGCCAGCATCGCCAGCGCTGTGTCCCACACCGGGGACTGGCAGGCCTCCAGCCAGCACATGCCCTCGTCCTGCACGGTGAACGCCTCGAGGCCATCGAGCCCCGCGCGCATCACGGGATGATCGAGCGGATAGCCTTGGAGCGCCAGCGCCATCAGCGAGTACACCCACGGCGGCTGGATCCCGCCCCAACTGCCGTCGGCCTCCTGGCGCTGGATGATCCAGCGCTCGGCGGCTGCAAGCGCGTGCCGGCGCATTCCCCGCAGCGGGTGGCGCTCGTAGCGGCGCAGCAACCGGTCGGCGCCGGTCAATAGGCGCGCGGTGAGCGAAGCCGGTGGGAGGCGGGCGACCGGCGCTCCGGGGCCGAGCTCTGAAAGCGTAAAGGCGAGCGGATGCACCGGGCGGTGAGCCCGTACGACTGTGAGCGCCACGACGGTCTGGCGCGCCCAGCACGCGAAGTCATAAGGATTGAGCGGAAACCAGCTCGGCAGAAATAGAAGCTCGGGCGGGAGCGCCGGCACTTCGTCCCATGGCCACAGCCCGAACAGCGCCATCCAGATGTGCGTGAACACACGCGCCGCGCGCGGACCGCCGTGCTCGCGAGCCCACGCAGCCGCGCGCTGCATATGCGCTTCGGCGGACTCGTCGCCCGCCAGGCGCAGCGCCCAGTATGCCTCGACCGTGGTCGAGACATCGCCCGGGCCGCCATGGAAGTTGGCCCAGCTCCCGTCGGCCGCTTGCTGGGAGCGAATCCATGCGGCGCAGCGGCGCAGCCGTTCCTCGTCACGCACGCCGAGGAACTGACGCAGCAGCAGGTCCTCGGCGTTCATCGTGACGTTGGTCTGAAGCAGCCCGCGCCAATGTCCGTCGGGTGCCTGGAGCGCGCACAGGTGCTCCCGCGCGCGCGTCAGGGCCTGCTCGACGGCCGGCAGACGGGGGGACGACGACCCGCTCGGATCGTCGGCTCGGGGCCCGGCTATGGGGTGATCGAGCATCTCTCCTCCAATTCCGGCTCCATCCTCCGGTTGCGCGGAGGGTCCAAACCACGACTGAAATCTGTTACCCGGAACATAGAACCGCTTTATCTCAGTCAAGCACGATGCTCGTCCCGCGCACCATCCGTGGTTTGCGCGATGACAAAAGCTTCAGCGCGCGGCCACTTTCGCCACTATGGTCAGCAGCCGCGTTCAGAAGCCACCGTAGCAGTCGCGCTCAGGCTGAGGCCCGGGGTACTCTCAGTGCAGCAGCGCCCTCAGGGCGATGATTGAAAGGCCCATTACCGCGCCGGCGCAGACCTGTAGGAGCAACTCGGCGCGGGTCATCTGTGCGCGGATGCCGGCGACCAGCTCGAATGCGACGATGCTCGCCGCCGAAGTCCAGACGGCCGCCAGGGCGCCCGTCGCCAGCGATGCCCCGGCAGCCCACGCGACCAGCAGCGCGAGGATCGGGGCGCTCGCCCCGCGCAGGATCGCCCGGTCGTGGACGAGGGAGCGCATGAAGCCCGCCATCCACGGTCATCTCGTACAATCGTACGTTATGACGGATGCTGCGATTGCTGCTTTCGAGAACGACGCCGGCAGCTACGAGGGCCTGCGCCGGCGGCTGGTCCCGTGCTTCGATGCGCTCTACGGGGCCGCCGTCGCCGCCCTCGAGCTGGCGCCGGGGCCGCTGCGGCTGGTCCTCGACCTTGGTGCCGGCACGGGGCTGCTCGCGCGCGCTGTGGCCGACGCCCACCCCGAGGCTGATCTGGTGCTCCTCGACGGCGCGCCCGCGATGCTCGGACAGGCGCGCCGCTCGCTGGGCTCTCGCGCGAGCTACGTGACCGGCGAGCTCTCGGACTCGCTTCCCGCCGGTCGGTGGGATGCGATCGTCAGCGCGCTCGCGATCCACCATCTCGAAGACGCGGACAAGCGCGACCTCTTCGCGCGCGTGCACGCAACGCTTTCACCGGGCGGCGTATTCATCGATGCGGAGCAGGTCAAGGGCCCGACTGAGCTTTTCGACCGCACTTACGAGGATTGGCACGAGCGCCGTGCCCGGGAGCTGGGGGCCAGTGGCGAGGAATGGGCGCGCGCCGTCGATCGGATGCGCTTCGATCGCCTCGCCGGCGTCGAGGATCAGCTCGCGTGGCTGCGGGAAGCAGGCTTTGCCGGCGCGGACTGCCTGTTCAAGGACCACTGCTTCGCCGTGCTAGTCGCGCAGCGCGCGGGCTGATCATCGCGCAGATCGCCGGTCCTTCTACCGTCCCGCGAACTGTCGCGTTGTGGACGGGGGGTGGGCGTGCCCTGTGCGAGCTCCACAGGCGAACCGCGCGCAGCCGCGTGGAGTCGCGCACCGCCGCCGGCTGTCCCCGCAGCCAGGCTGACGCTGCACCCGGAACGCCGCGCATTGCGCGGGCCATCCGCAGCGCGGCCATCGCCGGCTCCGCGCCTGCCCGCTTTGCCTCGGTCCGCTTTGCCCCGGCCATCCTCAGCCCTCCTCAATCGTAGTCAAATATGAGCGACGAGCCCGAATCCCAGCACCGAAGTGGTCTCACAGGACAGCTTGGACGAGCTCGCTGGTGATCAGGGCGTCGCTGCAGGCCAGCGCCTCGACGATCGGCCACCAGCGCCGCACCTTACCCGGGGCGTCGATCGCCACCACGTGCATATGGGCGGTTCGCCGCAGGGAGTGCAAGCGATCGGCCGTTGGCTCGCGCTCGCCACGGAAGCCGCGGACGCCGCGCAGAACCGTGACCCCCGCTGCTCCGGCCTCCGCCAGCCGCCGAACGAGCTCCAGGTAAAGGGGACGCCCGTCGCACATGGCCTGTTCGTCGAGGTGCACAGTCAGCTTCAGCCGGCTGGCAAGCCCGGCGCGGTCTTGCTCGCCCACCCGCGCGGACTCGAGAGCTCCGGGGGGATCGCTGATCGCGGCGGGCTCGGCGAGCGCGATCCCGTCCGACTTGCAGATCTCCACGCGCTCGACGGTGGCGACTGGATCGTCGAGCAGGTCAGTCAGCCTCGGCAGCACGCCGGCGATACGCTGGGCATCGCCGATCGCGAGCAGCATCAACGGCACGCCGGCGTTGCGAGCGAAGAACTTCGCTCGCCGGCGCTCGCCGTGCAGCGTGCCGTCGACGCCCAGCAGCACCCACGCCCCCATGACGCCGGCTTTCCGGAGCAGCGCGAGCGCGGCGACGTACCCCGCCTGGCCCTCGGATCTGATCGAGCGGCCACCGTAGAGGCCCAGCTTGATCGCTCCGTCCGCGTGCTCCCCGAGCCCTGCCACCAGGTCCTCATGGTCCTCGCTCGCGATCAGGTGAGCGCGCGCGAGGGTGCTCGAGCCGTGATCCGCGAGGCCCGAGACCTCCGCCAGCGCGCGCTCGATGCGCTCGCGCGTGTCGATCGCGATCGACACGGCAGGCAGGCTCTCAGACTGGGTCAGCAGACGGTCGCTGTGCACGTGATGGTGGCGGCCGACCCCTTCGATCCCACGCAGCAGGAGGCTGGTGCGGATCTCGTGGCGCTCGTAGAGATCGAACAGCGCGTCGGCAAGGAAGCGCCCGCCGGTCCGATCGCGCTCGCCGAAGTAAGTGCTCAGCTCGACGACAGACTCGTTCACAGCCAGCCTCCGAGCGCGCGGCCGAGGGCGGCCGCGCCCAGGCCTGCGGCCAGCGCGATCGAGATGTTGCGCCACGCCAGGCCGAGCTGCCCGTCCTGCGCTGGGCGGTGGGTCTCCAGCATCCAGGTCGAGAACGTCGTGTAGGAGCCCAACGCCGCGGTTCCGAGCACGAGCATCGTTCGATCCGAGGCACCAAGGCCGACCAGCAGCCCCGAGAGAAAGCAGCCGCTGACGTTCACCGCCAGCGTCCCCCCGGGAAACTCGCCCGGCCGCCACGATCCGACGAGGCTGTCGACGGCGAACCGGGTGACAGCCCCGACCCCGCCGCACACGAGCACCAGGAGCGCTGTGATCACTTCATCACCAGGTGAGCCTTGCGCGCCGGACGATCGCGGTTCCCGCCATCACCCCGAGGAAGCCGGCGCCCACGCTGCCCCCACAGTAAAGGCACGCGAGCAACAAGTCGTCTCGGTGAAGCATGTTCAGAAGCTCGACCTGGAACGTTGAGAAGGTCGTCAACGCCCCGCAGAACCCGGTGCCGAGCAGGGGGCGCCGGTAGGCGGTGATCGGTAGCCGCTCTTGCAGGCGGGTCACGAGATAGCCGAGCAGGAAGCATCCGGCGACGTTTACCGCGAACGTGACCCAGGGCCAGCGTCCTGTGTGGGTCGGCGCGATCTGGACCAGGCCGGTGCGCACCGCCGCACCCATCGCGCCTCCAGCGAAGATCGCGGCCATGACACGGCGGTCACCGGACAACTGTCGATGCGAGGATGGCGAGCGCACAGCGGATCGGCATGGCACCCTACGCCCTGTGTTCCACGTTGAGCTGCGCCAGTTTCCCCACCAAGCGCGGGCCTTCAACCTGACCAGCGAAGAGCTGCAGGCGAGGATCAGCGCGCCGTGGGTCGCGGGGGAGACGGTCGAGTGCGGCGATCGGCGGTGGGCACCGGAGCGAGCGAAGCTGACGATCTTCGAGGGTCCGCAGCTTCGACCGGATGAGATTGGGTTGGGACGCGGGTGGGCGAACGCGACTCGCGGTGGCGTCGAGGTGACGGCGAGCATCCTCGCCGACGCGCAAGCGCAGGCTCAGCACGCGCTCGGAGCGAGCGCCGGTCAGACCGAGCCCTTGGCGCTGGAGCTGGAGGAGGAGATCCTCGATGCCTGCGCGGCCGGCAGGATCGGCGTGCACGAGGCGCTGTCGCTGGCGAGCGAGCGCCATCCCGGCATGAGGGTGAGCGAGCGGCTCGCGCTGGCCGAGCGATCGGTCTGGGAGCTTTTGCATCACGGGCGGGTGAGGATGGTGCGGCGGGTGCCGGCCGACGCTGGCTTTCGGTGGGACGTGGTCGCGAAAAGGGAGTGGGACGCCGTCCTGCTGGCCTGGGCGACATGGGCAGACCCGCTGGGCGCCGGGGTGTTGCTGGAGGCCGTAGAGCGAAGATGATTCGCCCGGGCGTCACGCGAGCGGGCGGCCGCCCCCTCTCAGGCCACCACATCCGCAATCAGCGCTTCGCGCTGCGCGCTCGTGGCGAACAGGTAACGGTGCACGCGCAGAAGTCCCTCGACATCGTGGACGTCGTCGTCGAAGTGGGGGACGAGCAGCAACGGGGGATCGGACAGCTCGGCGGACAGGCGCGCGATGTTGCGCTCGTCGCGGCGGGCCAGCGCGTGGTAGGAGTGGAGGTTCTCGGCCACGCGCGCGGCGAGCTGTGGGCCGATCTCGTCTCGGAGCGCCGCGGCGACATCGCCCGGCTCGTGCTCGCCGAGCGGGTCGTGGTGCACTCGATTGACCACTACGCCCGCGAACGGCAGCCCGCCTTCCTTCAGCGTGCGCGCAAACCACATCGTCTCGTCGATCGGCTCGCGCTGGGCGGAGCTGATGAGCAGGAAGCCGGTGCTGTCCGCCTTGAGCATCTTCTCGACCTCCTTCGCGCGCACCCCGAAGTCATCAGTCATGTCGCCGAGCAGCGCGAAGAAGGTCGTCAGGTCCGCGAGCAGGTCCATCCCCGTGATCCGGTGCAGACTCCCCAGCAGAGGTGTCGCACCCCGTCCCAGGACGCGCATCCCGAAGCCGGTCGGGCGCATCACTGCCTTCAGCGCTCGGCCCTCCAGGAACGAGGTCAAGCGCCCCGGCGCCTCCAGGAAGTCAAGCGCATTGCGTGATGGTGGCGTGTCGAGTACGAGCAGGTCAAACTCGTCCAGGCGGTCGAGCTCGTGCAGCTTTGCGATCGCTGTGAACTCTTGCGAGCCCGAGACCGCCGTCGAGAGCTCGCGATACACGCGATTGGCCTTGATCTCGGCTGCCCTGCCCGCGTCCGGCGCGATCCGGTCGATCAGCTCGTCGAACGTTCGCTTGGGATCGAGCATCATCGCCCACAGCTCGCCGCGGATCTCCAGCCCGCCCGCCGCCAGGCGCTCGGGCCCAACGCGGCAGGGATCGTTCTGGAGCTCCTCCAGGCCGAGCGCGTTGGCCAGGCGCTTGGCCGGGTCGATCGTCACCACGGCGACCTTGGCGCCGGCTCCCGCCATCCCGAGCGCGATCGCCGCCGAGGTGGTCGTCTTGCCCACTCCGCCCGGCCCGGCGCAGACGCACACGCGCTTGTCACCCAGCAGATCGGCGACGCTCACCGCCGGGCCTCGGACGCGACGCTCACCGCCGGGCCTCGGCCACGGTGTCCAGCCCGGCCTCCAGCGCATCCGCCAGGCGCTCGAGCTCCCCGCGGCCGAGGTGGTCGGCGAACACGTAGGGGAGCTCGACGAGCGCGGTACGCAGCTCTTCGGTCAACCTCGCCGCTTGGGCTCTCTGAATAGCGGCGCGAGCCTGCTCGGAGAGCGCCGCTCTGAGCGCCGCGCGGGCGAGCGGCGACTGTGCTCTACTCAGCGCCTGTGTGAGCATGGCCACCTCCTCGGTGCCGAAGCTCGGCGGATAGAGCGCATTGACGATCACCGCATCAAATCCCATCCCGTCGCGCGCGAGCGCGTCTCGCAGCCATAGAGTCTCGTTGACCGGCATCTCCTCGGCGGTCGCCACAGCGACGACCCCTGTAAACGTATCGTCGGCGATCGTGTCGGCGATCACGGCGCCCTGATGGGCGATCGGGCCCACGCGCGCGATCTCCGCGAACGTCCGGGGCGTGCGCAGGATGCCGGCACCGTACCCGCTCGATGGGGAGTCCACGACGACCAGATCGTAGGGCGCGGCGTCACGAGTCCTGCGCTCTAGCTGCGCCAGCTCCCAGATCTTGCCGACGCTGAGGAGCTCTCGCATTCCGGGCGTCGCCATCGCGAACGCCTGAAAGTGCTTGCTGGAGCTGAGCACGTGGCCGAGCGGACCGGTCTTGACCCGCAGGTACTCCTCCATCGCGTGTTGAGGGTCGATCGAGATCGTAAACAGCCCGGGCGCGAGCTCGACTTCTTGAAACTGCTCTCCGTCGCGGTTGAAAACGTGCTGCACGTGGCGCTGGCTGGCCAGCTCGGCGACGATCGTGCGCAGGCCGCGGCGGGCGCCGAGCAGCCCGAGCGCCGTCGCGACCGTCGACTTGCCCACGCCACCCTTGCCGGTGACGAAGATCAGGCGGCGGTCAAGGAGCTCTGGAGATCCTGTCAAGGGCTCTCAAAGTACACACGTGCCCCGCGGGGCACGTGTGAAGGGCGCGGGGATGAGAAAGATGCAAGCGCGGCGAAAGGAAGGGGAAAAAGGCCAACGCGGGAAGGAATCTTCCCATCGCGTCCGAATACAGGCGCGTATGAGCTCTCTTACGCATCGGAGCCTTCTGTGAGCACCAATTGCAAGGTGATCGCGTTCGCCAACCAGAAGGGCGGCGTCGCCAAGACTACGACCACGCTCAACCTAGCCGTGGCTTTCGCGGAGGAAGGTCATCGCGTGCTGTGCTGCGACATGGATCCGCAGGGCAACCTGACGATGTCCCAGGGCCTTGATCCGGACACGCTGGAGCAGTCGATGTACGACGTCCTCGTGCACCACATCCCGATTCGCGACGTGATCATCACGCGGGAGATAGATGTCGCATGCGCGTCGATCGACCTGGCCGGCGCCGAGATCGCGATGTCGACGATGATTGGCCGCGAGCGCTCGCTGGAGAAGGCGCTCGCACAGGTTCAGGAGGACTACGACTTCATCTTCATCGACACCCCGCCCAGCCTCGGTCTGCTGACGATCAACGCGCTGACGGCGGCTCACAAGGTGATCGTCCCCGTGCAGTGCGAGTATCTGTCGATGCGCGGTCTGATTCAGCTCCAGAACACGCTCAAGATGATCAGGGAGAATCTGAACCCCAGCGTGGACATCGAGGGCATCCTGCCGACGCTCGTCGACACGCGGACGCTGCACGCCAGGGAGGCGATCGAGATGCTCGAGGAGAACTTCGGAGACCAAGTCTTTGCCTCCAGGATTCGCAAGACCGTGCGTTTTGCCGAGGCCCCGGTGAAGGGAATGTCGGTGCTGAAGTACGATCCCGATGGATTGGCCGCACACGCCTACAGGCAGCTTGCGAAGGAGGTTCTCTCAAATGGAAACCGGTAAACGTGCAAGCATGCGCGAGGGGCCGCTCGCGGCCCTCTTTCGCAAGACGACGGAGGACACCGGGGACGGCGGTCCCTCACACGCCGGCGACGGATCCGAGCGCGAGGCTGGTGGGGAGCCCGAATCGGGCGCGCAGCGGCCGGATGAGCATCGCGCGCTCCCCGCCGTCGAGGACGATCGCCCCCAGGCGCCGGTGCGGGCCCCAGCCGCAGTTTCGGTGTCGCGCGCTGGCGAGCCCGAACGCGAGCCCGCGGGCGAGTCCGAGTCCGAGCCGCGGTGGTCTGAGGTTCCATCGCCCCAGGAACGCCTGCGCCAGGCGTTCTCAGCCGACATCCCGGCGAACATGCTCGAGCGGCCAGCCGAGCCCTCGCGTGAGGAGCCCCCGCGTGAGGAGTCGCCGCATGAGGAGCCGCCGCCTGAGGATTTCGACCACGATGTCTATGCCCGGCCCGAGCGCGCCGGGGACGCTTTTGCGGCGCCCAGGACCGTGGGGACTCCCGTGCTCCGCGTCGTCGGCGTCGGCGGCGCCGGAGTCAACGCGATCAACCGTATGGTCCAGGCGGAGATCGAGGGAGTCGAGTTCCTGGCGATCAACACTGACCTGCAGTCGCTGCAAACCTCGGCGGCGCACGAGACTCTGCACATCGGTGACTCGATCACGCGCGGACTGGGCTCTGGGTCAAACCCCGATCTCGGCCGCCAGGCCGCACAAGAGGAGCACGACCGCATCAAGGCGCTGCTGCGCGGTTGCGATATGGTCTTCATCGCGGCCGGTGCCGGGGGCGGGACGGGGACTGGGGCCGCGCCGATCGTCGCGCAGATCGCGAGGGACCTCGGAGCACTGACGGTCGGGATCGTCACGCGGCCATTCCAGTTCGAGGGCTCCAGGCGACGCGACCAGGCCGAGGCCGGGATCGCGGCACTCGCGGAGGAGGTCGACACGCTGATCGTCGTGCCCAACAACCGCCTGCTCTCCGTGCTGGACCGCAACACTTCGATGGTGGAGGCATTCCGGGTCGCCGACGACGTCTTGCGCCAGGGCGTCCAGGGGATCTCCGACCTGGTCACGCTTCCAGGCTTGATCAACCTCGACTTCGCCGACGTGCGGACGATCATGTCCGATGCCGGCAACGCCCTGCTCGGCATCGGCATGGGCGCCGGGGAGCGACGGGCGATCGATGCAGCCGAGCAGGCCGTAGCCTCGCCGCTGCTCGAGACGAGCATGGAGGGCGCTCGCTCGATTCTGCTCTCGATCACCGGTGGCCGCGACCTCTCGCTGTGGGAGGTCAACGAATCCGCCAAGGCCGTGGCGGAGGCCGCTCACCCTGACGCGAACATCATCTTCGGAGCGATGGTCGACGAGAAGCTCGACGATCAGGTGTGGGTGACGGTGGTCGCGACAGGATACGGGCCTAATGCGCCACGCGGCCGCGAGAACGATCGCTCCGCCCCGGAGGCTCGCAGGTCCCCGGAGGCTCGCAGGGCGCCCGAAGCGCGGAGGACCCAGGAGGCCCGCAGGCCATCCGAAGCACGCGATTCGCTGCGCGAGCCCCGTGGCGAGCCCCGAGTCAGCCGGTTGCGCGAGCGCCCGGCCCCGATCGAGCTAGACGTCCCCGAGTTCATTCCCCGCCGCTGAGGGCCTATAGCCGGCGCCTAGCTGCGTCCTCGGTCGCTCGCGTGCAGAGCACACGCCGCTCCCTGCGTCCTGCACACTCGCAAGCTCGCGTGGAAGGATCCACGCCCCTGCGCAAATCCGATGCCCTCTAGGCCCCCCTCTGAGCTCGGTGTGGTTGCGGCTGGACATCCGGTTAGCGCTCGGGTGGGGGCCGACGTGCTGCGGGAGGGGGGCAATGCCGTGGACGCCGCGCTCGGCGCGATGCTTGCGTCATTTGTCGTCGAGCCGTTGCTGACCGGCCTGGGTGCAGGCGGATACATGCTGGTGGTGGCCCCCGATCGTGCGCCGGTGCTGCTCGACTTCTTTGTGGCGGCGCCAGGCTCCGGCGCTGAGGACGCCGCTCGGGCCCAGCTACTACCGATCAGCGTCTCCTTCGGGGATGCGATCCAGGTGTTCAACATCGGCGTCGCGTCGGTGGGCATGTATGGGATGCCGGCGGGCCTGTGTGAGGCCGCGGCTCGCTTCGGCCGGATCCCGCTGGGGGACCTCGTGCAGCCGGCCGCCCGGCTCGCGCGGGTAGGGACCGAGCTGAACCCCGAGCAGGCGTACATGGTGGAGATCCTGGCCGCAATCGTCACCTCCACGCCAGAGTGTGCCGCGCTGTTCGCGCCGCAGGGGGAGCTCTTGCGCGCAGGGGAGAAGATCCGCCAGCCAGAGCTCGCCGATGCGCTGGAGCGCCTTGGCGCCGAGGGTGCGGCTCCGTTCTACTCCGGCGAGATCGGGTCGGCGATCGTGGACTGGGTGAGCGCCCGAGGTGGGATGCTGACCGCGTCTGATCTGCACGGGTATGCGGTGGTTGACCGTGCTCCGGTCCGCGCCACGTACCGCGGTCGTGAGATTCTGACCAATCCGCCCCCGTCCGCCGGCGGGATCCTGATCGCGCGCGCGCTGGCGTTGCTGGCTGTGCAGGACGGAGCGCCCGGAGTCGAGCAGATCGTCGCCGTGATGGAGCGCACGCAGCGCGAGCGCACGCCGGAGTTCTTGGCGGGCTTGGACGATCCCCGCTTCGTCGCCCGCTTTCTTGGTGGTGGTCCCCTCGGTTCGACAACCCATATCGCGGTGCTCGACCGCGACGGGTGGGCCTGCTCGGTCACGTGCTCGAACGGCTCGTCCTCTGGAGTGGTGGTCCCCGGGACCGGAGTTCACCTGAACAACATGCTCGGCGAGCAGGATCTCAACCCGCTCGGATTTCATCGCCACCCTCCGGGCCGGCGCCTGCCGAGCATGATGGCGCCGACGGTCGTAATGCGTGACGGTGGCCCTGAGCTCGTGGTCGGGAGCGCCGGCTCCAACCGGATCCGCTCCGCGATCCTGCAAACGATCGTCCGCGTGCTCGACGATGGGCTGCCGGCCGGTGACGCTGTACGCGCGCCCCGGATTCACTACGAGGATGGGATCGTGTATGCCGAGCCAGGGGTCGATACGCGGACGTTGGCGGCCGCTGGCTGGCCGATCAGCCGGTTTCGCGAGCTCAACCTGTTCTTCGGCGGGGTTCAGGCGGCCGCGCGGGAAGCCGACGGCGCGTTCTCCGGCGGCGGGGATCCGCGGCGCGGCGGCGCCGCGGTGATTGTGGCGCCCGGAGGCCGAAAGCAGCCGGCGTGAGCCCGCGGACCTGCACGAACGCGCGGACCTCCGCGAGTCCGCGGCCCTGCACAAACCCGCGGGCCCGAGCTCTCGGCGCGATCCTGGTCGCTGCACTGCTCACCGGCTGTGGCCTCAACGTGCAGGGTGCCGACCTGTTCCTGCTCACGCGTACCGGCCAGGGCCGGCCGCTCACGCTGGTGGTCAACGACAGCGGCACGATCCGCTGCGACGGCGCAGCCGCCAAGTCGCTCCCGGATTCCCTGCTGATACAGGCGCGCGCGCTGGCGAGCGACCTCGACAAGGACGCGAGGGCGAAGTTGCGCGTACCGGTCGGCGCAAATAGCGTGTTCTCGTACACGATCAAGCTGGAAAACGGCTCGGTCACCTTCCCCGACACCGCAGCGCGCCAGCGCCACGAGCTGGCCGAGGCGGAGCTGTTCGCCGCGCAGGCGGCTCAGGGGCCGTGCGGCCTGCGCGGATGACGGCGGCTGCTCCGGCTGTCGCGGATGACGGCGGCTGCGCGCTCAGCGTCCCGTTAGAGCGCCGGATAAGGTTTCCCCCTCTGTGATCGCGCTTGCGCTCATCCATCACGCTCCAAACCCGGTCAGCACCTTTCAGGCGATCGTGCTCGGCATCCTGCAGGGGGCATCCGAGCTGTTCCCGATCTCGAGCCTCGGGCACACGGTGCTGTTCCCGAACCTGTTCGGTTGGCACACGCTGGTGGCCTGGCAGTCACAGTCCGAGTCTCCGTGGCTCGCGTTCATCGTGATGCTCCACGTCGGCAGCGCGATCGGCCTCTTGATCTACTTCTGGCGTGATTGGATCGAGATCATCGGGGCGTTCTTCGCGACGCTGCGCAAGCGGCGCATAGAGACGCCGACCGAGCGGCTCGCCTGGCTGATCATCGCAGCCAGCGTTCCGGTCGGGCTCCTGGGCATCGCGTTCGAGCATCCGGTGCGGGTGGCGCTCGCCAAGCCGATCACCGCGGCAATCTTCCTTGTCGTCAACGGCGTCATGCTGCTGGGCGCCGAGCGGCTGCGCAGGCGCGCGGAGGTCCGGGCGCTGGCGGCGCGGGAGGGTAAGAATGCCGCTGGCGGCCGCCGGCTCGACACGCTCCAGTACCGCGAGGCGGGGGTGATCGGGGTCGCGCAGGCGACGGCGCTGATACCCGGCATCAGCCGCGACGGGGTCGTGATGGCCGCCGGACTCCAGCGCGGCTTGGACAACAGTGACTCGGGGCGGCTCGGCTTCCTGCTGGCGACGCCGATCATCCTTGCAGCGGGCATTTACAAGATTCCCGACCTGACCGGCCCGCTTGGCAACAACGGCGTGCGTGGTGCCGCCTTCATCGCCGCGATCTTCGCCGCGGTAGTCGCGATCGGTACCGTCCACTTCCTGACCCGTTACTTCAGGAAGGGCAACCTGAGGCCGTTCGGGATCTACTGCGTCCTGTTCGGGCTCGCGATGGTCGTCTACAACGCTTGAGGGCGGAGAGCCTGCGCAGGGCACGTGGCTATCCTGGGCCGTGGCGCCGGTTGGGTGGCCGGCCTGCAGGCCGGCCATCGTATGGCAACCTGTGACCACCGTAAGCCCAAGGCCCTGACCGCCGTCAGCCGAGGCTCACCTTGCCGTTGGACCGGGTCCGCGCCTGCGCACGGCCGGCGAGCTCCAGGCGCTTGATCGAGGCCCGCAGCAGTCTGGCCAGAAGCCCTAGACGAGCGTTCTCCGAACGCAATTCGAGCAGGCCCTGCTTGGCATCGGGGCCGAAGTCCACGGTCGCCGCCATCGCGTACGCGCTCAGCTCTGAGAACAGCTCCTGATCGAGGTCGCGGTCGGTCGCCCGCTTGACGAGATCCGCGTAGAGCTCGTGTGCGGCGCGGGCGAGCTCTGGGTCCGGGGTCTCCGGCCGATCCTCGAGCAGCTCGATCACGCCCGCCGGATAGGGCAGATGGCCCAAGCGCTCCAGAACCCGGAACGGGTGCGTACCCCGCACGAGCAGATTCATCCGGCCGTCGTCCCGACGCTCCAGGATCCTTTCGATCTCCACTGCGCACCCTACTTCTCGCAGCTCGTTCTCAGACAGCCAGACGATCCCGAGCTCGCGCTCGAACGCGAGGCACTCCGCGATCATCGTCTGGTAGCGCTGCTCGAAGATGTGCAACGGGATGAGCTCGCCGGGGAGCGCCACGATTCCCAGCGGAAAGAGCGGGAGCTCTTCGCAATCATCGGGGTGCCGATCCGGCATCGCCCACCTGATTCTAGGAAAACGTTGTAGCTGCCTGTGCGTGCGGGGCCGGTGCGGCCATACCCACACGCCGTGGGCGGCGCTACGCCTTGCGCGCGGGGTGGGCGGCGCTAGGCCTTGCGCGCCGTGAGCAGCAGGTTGTAGAAGATCGCGGGCGGAAGGCTCCGTTCCAGCAGTTGGTGGTCGAGGCGCTGCAACAGCAGGTAACCGTGGAACGCATACTGACGCCAGAGCATCGGCACCCCGTCGGGGTCGGCGCTCGCCTCGAGGCCCCTGTTGAACCATCCGAACCAGCTTGCCACCAGCTCCTCGCCGCGCACTCGCACGTCTGCGAAGCCCGCTCGGCGTGCGTAGTCCGTGAGCTCCCGTGGCGTGAACGTGTGGACATCGACGCAACGCTCCAGAGCGTGGTCACCCTGGTCGGTCTGGTCACTCCGATCTTCTGCAGGCGAGGCAACAGCCGGCGCCAGCGCCTGCGTGCCCAGCACCAGGCGCCAGATCGGGGCGAGCGCCTTCGCCCCGCGCTTGGGGATAGCAGCCAAGCGGTCGCCGGCTTGCGAGGGCTCCCCGGCGAATGCGATCCTCCCTCCTGGCGCCAGCACGCGGTGAAACTCCGCGAACGCCCGCCAAAGGTCCGGAACGTGGTGGAGCACCGCATGGCCCAGGACGAGATCGAAGCTCGCATCGGGGAAAGGAAGCGACCCTGCATCTGCGCAAACGGCCTTGACATCCATGCCCAGCCGTTTCGCGTTGGCCCGCAGCGTGGTTATCATTCCTGGGGAGATGTCGGTGCAGGTCACCTCGTCGATGACGCCCGCTCCGAGCAGGTTGAGGCTGAAGTAGCCAGTGCCCGCACCAACTTCCAGCGCGCGCTGGAAGCCGTGCTCCAGCTCGCCTGCGAGGAGCTTGCGGAGCTTGCTGAGTACTTGCGCACGCCCGACAGGGCCAAAGTCGATCCCCCACTTGAAGTCGTAGCCGCCGGCCGCTACGTCGTGGTAGCGGGAGTTGACCTCGCGGATCTCCTCCGCGGTCCGCGAAGCCTCCATGGCCCGGGCAGATTACCGTTGCGCTCGGGCCCATGAACGTATACGTCCAGCGAAACCAACCGCAGGGGGTCCCCCCGCTCGAGCTCACCGGTGAGCGAACGCTGCCCGATGTGCCCGCCGAGAACTACTGGTTTCGCCGGCACCTGGCCGTGTACGAGTGGATCGGTGCGCGGGTTTCGGGACTGCGGGTGATCGACATGGCCTGCGGGGAGGGCTATGGGTCAGAGCTGCTCTCCCACGCGGCGACCCGGGTGATCGGCGTGGACGCGAACCCCGAGGCTCACGAGCACGCGCGGCTGCGCTACGCGCGCCGGAACTTGCGCTTCGAGTGCGACATGGTGCAGAGCTACGGCGACGAGGCTTCTTGCGATGCGGTTGTCTTCCTGCAGACGATCGAGCACGTGCCCGATCCCGTGACGGTGCTGAGGCACTTCCACGGCATTCTCGCGCCGGGCGGGGTCGCTTACATCTCGACTCCAAACGTATTGACGCTCGCGCCCGCGGGCGCGAGCAAGTCCGCCAACCCGTGGCACTGCAAGGAGTACGAGCCCGGCGAATTCCACCGACTGTGCGGCTCGGTGTTTGACCGCGTCGAGCTGCTCGGGGTGTTCCACGCGCGCAAGCTGCGGATCCACGAGCTTGCTTTACGGCTCGGGTGGGACACGATCCATCCCCGGCTCGGGCTCACGGGCGCCTTCTACGATCGCTTCACGCCGGCGATCGCCACGAGCGACTTCGCGCTTGCGCCGGCGCCCCTGGAGGCGGCGCTTGACTTCCTCGCAATCTGTGGCCGAGCTGACGCCGGTGGTTGGCCGAGTTGAGCGTGCCGTGGCCGAGCTGAGCGTTCTGCGAACATCCGTTTGACCGATCATCGGAGCGGGTTGTTTATCTGTTTATCTGAGGTGGCGGCTTGACCGCGCGAACGACTTCCAAGCAAAGGAGCACTGAGGACTTGACTGATCGAGAAAGCTCTGAGCGGATCGCCGGGGGCCTCGCCGGCAAGATCGCCGGCAAGGCGAAGGAAGCCGCAGCATCGCTTACCGGCAACGAGGACCTGGCCCGTGAGGGTCGCCTCCAGCAGGCCCAGGCCGACGCTGAGGCGCAGGCAAAGCGCGCGGCCGCACAGGCAAAGCAGGGCGACGCTGAGGCATCGCTGCAAGCCGATGAAGCCGAAACCGAGCGCGAGCGGCGGCGGCTACAGAACGAAGTGGCCGCGCAGGAGCGCGAGGAGCAGATCGAGGCTGACCGCCGCGAGGCGGACGCAAGCGCGAAGGCGCAGGCACAGCGCGAGCAGGCCGCGGCGCAGAGTGAACGTGAGACCAGGGAATCGGGGGCCTCGACCGCCGAGCAGCGCGCCGAGCAGGAACGCCTCGCCGCAGCCGAGCGCGCGATCCGGCTGGAGCAGCGAGCACGCCGCGCCGAGAGCCGCGCGCAGGACATCGAGTCAGGTGGTGATCGAGAGTGAACGTTGGAGCCCTCAGGCGGTTTGCGGTTGATCGCGCGCTGAGGCTGGTGCGCCTTCCGCTGGACACCATGATCGGCCTCCTTCCCAGCGACGGTGAGAGCGCAGCGGCTCCGAGGGCCACGGCCAAGCTAGCCCTCGATCGCGCCGATGGCACCGTGCGCGCGATTCTCGGCAGCATCCTCGGCGATCCGGTGCTGCGGGAAGACGCCCAGAATCGCTATGCGGCCGCCGACGAGCGCGAGCGAGCGCTGCGCTTGCGCGGTGAGGCCGAGTGGATGAGCGAGGCCGCCGACGAGCGGCTCGACCAGCGTCATGAGCAGTCCGAGCGCGAGCGCAAGCAGGCCCAGCAGCGCGCGAAGGCCCAGCGCGAGGAGGCCGATCGCAAGCGCAGGGAGAAGACCGATCGCGCCGCCGAGGTCGATCGCAAGCGCCTGGCAGCCAGTAACGAGGCGGCGGTCCGTGCGCGGGAGGAGGCCAGCGACAAGGCATCCGAGGAGCGATTGGAAGCGCTCCAGTCCAAGGCCGCCGCGCTCGCCCAGCAGGAGCAGGCGCTCACCGCGCGCGACGAGGCGCGCCGCCTGCGCGATGCCGCGAGTCGTGCAAAGGCGGAGCGGAAGGGCGGTTGAGGGGAGCGAGCCGATGATGGACATGCGCACACGCTCTGCGCGAGACCGGGTTCCTTTCTTCGGTCACCTGCCGCGCCCCGCGAACCGGCGCCAGTGCAGCGCATTCAACGGATCAGTTCCTTCATTTTTTTTGTGCTCCACATCGACGATCTCGGTGCCGTTGTCCGGCATGAGGCGCGGGGCTACCGCCGTTGACGCCAGGGCTCGAAGCTCAGCCGTGCGACGTCATCTACGCGCTGCTAAACCCGCGCAGACCGCCGTCTGAGGGGGCGCGGTTCAACTGGCCGGTTGGCGCCGGATCCTCGGCCGAGCACTCCGTGGCGCACCTGGATGAGAGATTTTGAAAAAAAACTTCGCGACACGTGCAACTTTCTCGTCGCTGAGGGTATTCAGTACCTACAATAGCTCGTGCCGAAACGCATAAACTTTGGCGGAAGGTTCGCGCCGACAAACTGGAGGTAGGGGAAGGGAAGGTAGGAAATGGGGGACGAGGTAGGGACTGGAAGTTGGGGTGCAGCACTGAGCACACGCGCGCGAGCCGGCCCCTTTCGGGTGCCCGGCTCGCGCTTTCTTTCAGCGCCCTCGGCACCGCTTTCTGACGGGTGCCCTGAATACCGCGAGGACTCCGAAGGCGCGCCATGTCCAGTTGGTCCCGTGGTCCCAGATCGCCAGCTCGAGCAGCGCAAAGCCGAGCCCGGCAGCGCCGGTCGTGAGGACACCGAGCGCCGCCAGCTTCAGTTGCCGGCGGGCGGGCGCGCCCGCGGCGCCGAGCGCTGAGAAGACGGAGAACCCCAGGCTGGTGCCGATCAGCTGTGCATCGGTGCGGCCAAAGGAGTGCGTCAGGATCGCGATGATCGCGATCGCCGCCGCTATGGAAAGACCGGCGGCCAGCGTGAGCGCCACCCCGTGTCGGGGAGAGATGGAGGATGCTGAAGTGACCATTTCGCTCATGTATCGGCCGAGCGCTCAGTCGAAGCAGATCGGGGTAACGGTGAGGTAGGTCAGCGCCATGACCAATGGGAGCGCCAGGAGCAGGGTGGCCCAGGCGCCGATCTGGGCGGCGCGAAGTGACCGCGAGCCGCTCATCCTCGCCCACGCGACCGCGGCAATCCCGGCGGGGATGGCGAGGGCTGCCCCGCGGGTGGCGATCAATCCGAGCACGTCGACGAGCATCGCGGCTTGTGCCGGCGCGGCTGCCGGCGCGTGCGGCCAGATCACGGCGGCGAGCGTGACAGCGCCGAGCAGGGACGAGCTCACGATCGTGGGCAGCCCCGGCCGTCTGACTCTGCGCTGCGCGCTTGCCGCCAGCGCGCTGAGCAGCAGCAGCGCTGCGACCAGCCCGAACGCGACCGCGCTGAGATGGATAAAGAACTGGCGCTCGGTCAAAGAAGCAGCGCCGGTGCTATCGCCGCAGGGGGGCCCATGAGGGACGACGCCGGGCATCAGCAGCACCGCACCGAGAAGCACCAACGCGGTGTACGGGAGCGCGTGAACCCAGCGCGGCAGCGAACCCAGCCACGCCGAGAGTCGGGCGCGAGCGCTACGCGGGGGCTGAGCGGGCCTGTCGCGGCGTGCAGTGCGTCGCGTGTGCGACGCGGCTTTCTGACCGAGCGGGAGACGGGTCGAGTATGAGATCGGTTGCATGATGATCACTTTTCTGCTGACCGGTGGTCTAGAAGAAGTTATAGCAGTTATTGACTGGTGGTCAAGAACTTGTCGAGATCTTTATTGAGATCACACCCTCCACAACAGAGGTGTCACCGCCACCAAATCGCGACCGGAGGGGCCTGAAACGGCCCCTCCGGTGCTGACACCACCGTTCACGCCGTGCCCGTCAGCAAGACCGCACCAACCACCCCCCGCTGACGCCGACCGGGGCAGACCTTTGAGCGACAGCCTCTCGCCACTGCGGCAGTCTCAGCCTCCGACCGTGAGATGCAGGTCGCATAGGCACCACACCGGCATGCGCGGTTCCGCTCACGAGTGGGTTGTGCGAGAAGCACTCGTCCGCGTCGGCGTGGTCGCTCACGAGCGCCTGGTCGCCAATGCGCTCGCGCCACACCCGCCGGCGGAAAGAGGGATGCGATCGTCCGCGAGCGTCCCCACGTTCCGCGCAATCCGGGGCTCTGGTCAGTCCGGTTCAGATGCTCGCGGACGAGCAAAAGCAGGGGCCGCCTGATGCTGCTGAATCCAGCCAAGAGGAGAAGTCTGGTGCGGCCGATTCGGAGCGGCCGAGAGTTCTGCGTGTTCGTGGAAGCAGGTCTCTTGAGGACGCAGTCGAGGTCGTCAGGCGCCTCTGCGCGTGGCGCAGTGCGTGGAAGACTGGCGTATGGGGTCTCCGCAGACGCTGAGCGAAGCCGACCGGCGGATCGTCGCGGTGTGGGCAGCGGACTGCGCAGAGCGGGTGCTGGGGTTGTTCGAGGCGGAAGCTCCAGAGGATGGCCGGCCCCGTGACCGCGATCGCCCGGGCGCGAGCCTTCGCTCGTGGCGAGCTTGATGTCGCCGAGGAGATCCGCCGCCGATTTGTCGGTGGCGGCGCCGCTCGTGACGTGGCCGCTCCCGCAGCAGCGGCAGCCGCCCGAGCCGCGGGGCGGCCCGCTGGTATTCCCCATATGGGCGCACACGCCCTGGGTGCTGCGGCGTATGCCGCCAAGGCAGCTGGTCTCGCCGCTCCCGACCAACAAGACGCTGTCAGTGAGGAGATCCGCTGGCAGCTTGGTCATATGTCCGCGCCGGCCAGGGCCGCCCTGCAACTTCTCCCGCCCGTCGGTGAGAATTCATCCGGTCCCCTCGGGCCAGGGCTGCTCGCATCGGGGCTTATGGGCACGATCATCCGTGAGCTCCAAGCCGGGTTGGCGGACCCCGATCAGGTTCTCCCAGCTAGCGCCGCCCGACGCTGACCTCGGACACGGAAGCAGGAAATCGCGATCGTAGCGGCGTTCTCGCTTCGTTGCCGTCCGGTCACGAGCCCGCGGCTGCTGCTTCTGAGCTCGCGCGCGCGATAGGGGAAGCGATAGCGGCGGTCGCCGACGACCAGCTCGGTGCCTGGTGCTTCGTGTTTGTGGCAGCGGCTCAACGCCAGCCCGAGGCTGCTGCTCCTGGCCGTCAGGGGGTCGTCGGTGGTCCCGGATCGAGACGCGAATTGGTGTTCCCGCAGGCATCTGATTCGCTCGCTTCGTCACCGCATGTGTCGAGCAGCGGGCCTCGGAGGGGGGCGGGTTCGGCGGGCGCTGCCGCGTGCGACGGTGTGGCGAGTAGTTCGTGCGGCGCTCGGTAGCGTTGCCCATTGCAGACCGTCTGTAGCCAGAGGCCGTCCCGGAAGTGGATTTCGCCACCCGGGTTGGTCAGTTCGATTCGTGACCCGGTGGTGTTGCATCCCGTCTGAGGCCCACGCGTTTGGCTCTCGGTCCGAGTGTGGCGTGACTCAGGAAGCTGCTCACGAGCTGCTTGGACCCGCCGATGGAAGTCCAGTCATCGTCCCACATGGTTGAGACCAGCCATGAGCGGTCCGCCGGGAACATCAGGTCCGGCAGCGCCCAGTTGAAGCCCTGATTGCGCCATCTGGCGGCCTGCTGAGGTCGGGCCTCGACCAGCACATAGCCATACCCGTAATACACCGTCGCTCTCGGCGCGTACGGAAAGACGACGTCGCTGGCTCCCGTGTCTAGATATCCAAGCCACCACGGCTGATCCTTTGTCTGCTTGGTCAGCAGCTCGATCACAGCCTGTTCGTGCCGGGCGAGCTCAGCTCCCTCGTTCGCTCTCGGCAGTCCCAGGGTGCAGTAGGAGGCGAAGACCGGAGGGATCGCGGCTGTAATGGCAGTGCCAGGGGACGTTCCGTTGTTGATCCATGCGGCATCGGCATCCGTCCCCAGGCGCCACTCGCGATCGTCTCTGAGGACATGGTGCCCGTCAGGAAACATCGCTCGCGCTTGGTCCGCGGCGTCAAGGATCGATTGAGCGTCGACTTCCTGGCGCAGGAGCGGGATTTCGACGGCGGGCCACTCGCAAACGAGACCAACTGGGCCCGACGGCGGCAGTGGGGAGATCCAATAGCCCTGGTGGAAGCGACTGTCCCCTCCACCTCCATGTACACCGCCTCCCAACGGCCACATGACAGGGCCCTCCAGGGGGCGGTCGTGCCCGCTGATGTTCGTCGCTGTGCGGCCGTCAGCGAATTGCACGCCGATCCTCAGTAGTTGTGCAGGGATCGCATCGTCCCTCTCTCCGACCATGGGCCAGTGCCGCCCGAAGATGTCCGGACCAGAATCATCTCCCTCGCGACGAAGCTCGTGGTACGCGACGCTGGTGCTCGCCCTGATCTCGAGCTCAAACCCTTCTGGGTAGGCATCTATATAGGCGATGTACACCGCCGCCTGCTTCGAGCGCGCCAGCAGCAGTTCGCTGACTGCTGCCCCGAGCGGTGGGCCTTGCGGCCGTCCGGTCCATGGCGGCGCCTCGCCCCCCTCAGACTGCTCAGGCCACGGCCTCGGAGGAGGCTGAAAGAACCCGCTCACAAGCACGACTCTAATCGTGCAGGTCATGTGCCGGCACAGCATGTTCGGCTCGGCCGCCGGCCGCCTCGTTGCGCGGAAAGCGGCAGCCGCGTCTCGACTGTGCCGGCACCTGCTCCGTCGCCCGAGGGGCTGCGCCGGGTGTCGCTGCCGCTATGCGCCTCGCGCGAGGGGAAGCAGAAGCCTCAGAGTGGACGATGCTGGCCCGGCCGGCCGCCCCGGCCGGCGCGCTAAAGCCCCGCGCTCGACGTCGATCTCCGCGTCAGCTAGCGGACGGCTCGACACGCACGTCTTCTGCGCGATGACGACCGTGGTCCTGAATGCCTCCATTCCAGATGAACGAGACACGCTGGCCGGCCTCGGCCGACCGATACCCGTCGCCCTCAAGGCTCGCGAAATGAAACCAGAGCACCTCGCCATCGTCAGCGGTGATGCGGCCGTAGCCTTTCTCATCCTTGAACCAGCGAACCGTTCCCAGCCTTCGAACTCCCTCAAGCTCAGGACGACGAATTGCGAGATCGTCCGTCATGGCTCCAGAGTAGTCCCACCGCAGCTCGCACGGGAGCACCTTCGCTTGGTCGCGGATTAGTCGCTGACCCAGACTGCTGCATTGTCGCCCCTGCAGCCACGTGATCGTTGCTGCCGCTTCGATCGACTTCCGACCCAGAGCAGAAGCGAGAACGTCACCAACTCGGCCGGCGAGGCGGCCGCAGGTTCGTGAAGGGCAAGCGTTGCGATCTTCTGCCCGGTACTACCGGGTTCGGCGCCGATCGGGATGGGGGGCATGAACCACCCTCTCCTGTGTATTGTCAGACTGTCTTGGTGCCTCGTTTCTCGGTGATGCGCTGCGGTGTCCGATCGTGCAGGCGCCGATGGGCGGCGGCCCGTCGACCCCAGCGCTGCCGCAGCGGTGTCCGGGGCCGGCGGGCTGGGGTTTCTGGCTGCCGGCTACAAGACGCCCGACGCGGTGCGCGCGGACCTGGAGCAGCTGCGGGGGCGACTGTCCGCCGCGGGTTCGTTCGGAGTCAACCTGTTTGCGCCACCCGGCCACGGAAACGGCGTACCCGACGTCGAAACCTACGCTGCGACGCTGGCGCAGGAGGCGGCACGTGTTGGCACGGAGCTCGGCGAGCCGCGGTGGGATGACGACCGCTACGAGGAGAAGCTCGAGCTGCTGCGCGAACAGCGAGTGCCGGTTGTCCCGCTCACGTTCGGCTGCCCCTCACCCGCGCACGTCAGCGCTCTTCATGACGCCGACCTTGCGGCGTGGGTCACCGTCACGACACCCGCTGAAGCTCGGGCGGCCTGTGACGCCGGCGCCGACGCGCTGATCGTGCAGGGCGTGGAGGCGGGAGGTCATCGCGGGCTTCGACGACGCGGCGCCGGGCGACACCGGATTGCTGGCGCTGCTGCAATTCGTTCGTGGAGCCGTCGGTGAGGATATGCCGCTCGTGGCGACGCGATCGAGACCTCCGAGGCCGCGTGACGACGAGCGGCCTCGGTGATCTTCAGCTCGCCCCTGAGCACGCTCAGGACGATCTGCTGCTTCTTCTCCTCGCTGAACTTCGTAGGTCTTGCCATCCGGTCATCTCCGTGGTCTCGGGTCGAGACCCGAACCCAACTAAAGACTGTCTCGGAGGCTTGACTCAGGACATACCCTCCAACCACGAACTGAGCAGTTCCCTCGGGGCCGCTCACACCCGAGGTCAGCTTCGCCGCCGAGAGGTGCTCGTCACCCAATACACGCCCGCAGCGTGGCGCTCACATGTTGCCTGGCACACCTACTGGCGCCCGCACGCGCACGACACCCCCCAACGAGCAGCTCCGCGTCGCCTCGCCGCCACCACCGCGATCCGATCACAAGAAGGTCAGGCTCACCTGGGGTGAGATCCGGAAATGGTCCGCGAAGACGCCGCCACGGCGGCCCGTCGACGAGCAGCGCGCGACACGTCGCGCGCACCAGGTGAGCCCGCCGCGCGCGAGCCCTCGCCGAGACCACCAGCATTCGCAGCACGAGCTTGCGGCGATCGACGATCTCGCTGAGTGGTACGAGCAGCACCAATCCCACCGCGTAACCGATCTCGACGCGGTGACCAGCAGTGCCGCGGTGGAGGACGAGATGTTCAGGGAGCCGGCGATCGCGTGGAGCAATAGCTGCGCGTAGTAGAGGTTGGCCACCGAGGCGCCGGTGGCGAACGACAGCAGCAGCACGAGCGGTCGCGACAGCCGGCTCTCCCTGGAAGGCGCTTGAGCACTCACACCTGCGTCAGGATAGGGCGGCCGCGGCCTCAGCCGCCGGCCTGGGCCGCGGCCTCAGTCGCCGGCTTGCGGCAAACGACCACGTCCTGCCAGTCGCTGATCGCGCGTTTGTGGACGCTCACGAGCTCCAGCCAGCGCGACCACCGCCGCTCGACATATCCGCCACCGTGGAAGGCGAGCCCATAGTCCGCGCTCACCCCGGGCAGCTCGAGCCGGTTCCAGACCGACCGCACGTAGGGGACGAACACGAACTCGTCAGTGTCCAGCGGCGCCCGATCGAACACCGCGGCCGGACACCAGCCGGTCTGGACCTCGCTGCTGCGAAAGCGGTCGAAGGCGGAGCCGCCGTGAACCGACAGCAGCGCAATCCCCCCCGGCGCGAGCACGCGCTCGAGCTCGGCGAGCCAGCGGTCCTGAAGCGGCTCGTCGAGGTGGGAGAAGACCGAGATTGAGTAGACCAGCTCAAATGATCCCGGCGGCCACGGTAAGGGCGGGGCGGCCTGGTTGCGCGCGAAGCGCAGCTCGGGGTGGTGGCGCGCCGCCCACCCAAGCGCGCCGGCATCGACGTCGCAGCCGCAGTAACCGAACCCGTCTCGCGCGCCGAGCGCCGCGACGTGCGGCAGCACCCGGCCTGCGCCGCAGCCGAAGTCCAGCACCGTCGGGTACCGGTGCAGCGCCGGCAGGCCCGCCGCCGCCAGCACGCCGGCCAGCCCCTCGGCCGCCCGGCGCCCGCCGACGACGAAGTCCGTGGCGTCGGGGGCGCCGACCCGCGAGCGAAGCCGCCGCGGCGGCAGCGGCACACCGCCGGGCGCGACCCGGGCGTCGAGCAGCGGGCCGGCCAGCTCGCCGAGGCGCCGGCGCGCCCACCCCAGGGGCAGGGTGGCGGCTCGATGGGGGGGATCCCATGACACGATGGGCGCGATGTTGGCAGAGGTCGATACGCAGACGATTCGGGCGATACCCGGAGCCGTTCGGTCAGGCGACGGCCAAGCGGCAGTTCGGTGGATGTGCTCGGTGACCCGGACACAATGCGATCATGAGCGCGACCGACGCCAACCCGCTGACCAGCAGTGAGCTGGCGGCATTTGTGGCGGCTGTCGAGGCCTCGAGCGTGCACGGCGCGGCCGACGCGCTGAATCTCACCCAGTCGGCCGTCACCAAGCGCCTGCAGGCGCTTGAGCGCCGCCTCGGCGTGTCGCTGTTTGACCGCGGCCGCTTCGGGGTGCGACCCACGACGGCCGGTCGGCTGCTGTACCCGGAGGCCAAACAGGCGCTCGCCGCTCTGCAGCGCGCCCAAGACTCCGTCACCGAGCACCGCGACCAGTCCCGCCAGAGGCTCGTCGTGGCCGCCAGCCACACCATCGGTGAGTTCCTGCTCCCGGCCTGGTTGGCCGGATTCCGCCTCGAACATCCCCGCATGCGCGCTCAGGTCGAGGTCGTCAACTCCCCCGGGGTGCTGACCGCCGTCCGAGAACGCGAAGCACAGATCGGGTTCGTCGAAGGCCTCGATGAGCTCGATGGACACCGAGCGCTGACTGTGCACCGCGACGAAATCGTGGTGGTAATCGCTGCCGAACACCGCTGGGCACGGCGCCGCTCCGTGGCGGCCGCCGAGCTCCAGAGCGAGCCCTACTACACCCGGGAGGCCGGATCGGGGACACGCGCCGTCGCGACCGCCGCACTGGCCCGCGCCGGGATCGAGCTGGTGCCCACGTTGGAGGCCGCGAGCACCCAGAGCGTCAAGCGCGCGCTGACCGCCAACGGCTTCTCGCTGCTCTCCCCCCTGGCGATCGAGGCTGAGCAACGCGACCGGACACTGGTATCGGTCCGCGTGCGGGACCTCGACCTCACCCGGGAGCTGTGTGCTGTCCACGTCCGGCGCACGCCGCCCACCGGGCTGGCCCGGCAGTTCTGGAGCTGGCTGGAGACCCACCCGGCTGCGAGGCTCTGAGTCACCGCCTCCACCGAGCGCCGCGAGGGTCCCAGCGGGAACGCCTGCCGCCTCTCTGATGGGAATGGAATTCTGCCCGACAGCGCTGGAACTGCTGCGGATTTGGCGGGACCATCAATGAGCACCCGGAGTTGCCTGGCGCACGGCAGAGAACCGGCGGCCGGCATCACCGCACACCAGGCCTGGCGCGCCCGCGCCGGGCTGACCCACGGCTCCCGCCAGGAAGCCGTCCACACTCCGATCGGAGTATCACATGCATCGAACCCTCATCAAGCTCATCAGCTCGGCAGTAGCCCTGTTTGTTGTCGTCGGTGCGAGCGCGCCCTCGCGGCGTCGCATCACCATCCGAAGGCGCCCGTGCAGGTAACCGTTCTCTCGCCCGGACCCGGTGATCACTCCGGGCAGGCCGGCGTGGGATTCATCGTCGACGTTTCGCTCGACGCGACCCGGCGTAACGCGAACGCCCTGCTCTCCCCGGCGGCGGGATACAAGCCGTTCTTTCACGATCCGACGGCCGCTGACTCTCACCCGGGCCCCGATCAGGGAGCCCCGGGGCTCGTCGCCATGCTGTCCAGCACTCCCGTGATGCCCGGAACGCCCTTCATGGGGCCAGGACGAACCTCGCCGGCCTGTTTCAGATCAACGGTGTGGCCAAGGTCAAGGGCTTAAACGAGACCTGGAACACCTGGCAGCCCGGCAAGCCGCTGTTCGGTCTCAACCGGCATGTGCGGCTGACGATCTACGTCGTGCGCGGCACCGCGCCGGCCCTCGTGCCCACCCACGGCGAGCAGATCATCTCCAACATCGTGAACGTCCCGTTCACCATCAACCGCTAAGCAACCGAACCGACCCCGCCATCATGCGCCGCTCTACGGAGCGGCGCATGCCGTTACCCGGGGCAACACAATCCGTCCACGCCTGACGTCACGAAAGGATGCCATCCTGCCCTCCGCGCCCGACACCGGAACCAACCACTCGACCGAATCACGTGAGGGCAGATACTCGGGGCGCACAGGCCGGCGTGGGGGCCTGCGGAACCTGACTTCACTGCTGTCCTCGCTGGACTCCCCCACGGACGCGGTCAGCTTCGTGGGGCCCAACTGGTTCGCGTCGATCATGGGAACGGGAATCGTGGCCAACGCAGCCGCGACCCTTCCCTTCCTCGCCCAACGGCTGCACATCTTCGCGCTCGCGGTGTGGATCATCGCGGCGATGATGTTGCTCGTGGTCAGCGTCGCCGTGGTCGCGCACTGGCTACGCCATCCGCAGGTCGCCCGCAGCCACGCCCGGAACGCGAACATGTCCCAGTTCTACGGGGCTCCGCCGATGGCGCTGATGACTGTCGGAGGGGGCGCGCTGCTGGTCGGCAAATCCCTGATCGGAATCCACGCCGCCGGCGACCTGGACTGGGTCCTCTGGAGCGCGGGGACGCTCGGAGGACTGTTCACCGCAGTCTACATCCCCTACCTGCTGTTCACCCAACCACGAGGTGCGACCCGACGCTGCGTTCGGAGGATGGCTGATGCCTGTTGTGCCGCCGATGGTCGCCGACCGCCAATGGCGCGCTGCTGGTCCCTCACCTGGCCGCGGGCTCGGGCCGCGCGACCCTGCTGTACGGCTGCTACGCGATGTTCGGCCTCAGCCTCGTCGCCTCGCTGATCATCATCACGATGATCTGGAGCCGCCTCGCCCACCACGGCTCGTCGGGCACGACGCGGGTTCCAACTCTGTGGATCGTGCTCGGGCCGCTCGGCCAATCGATGACCGCCGCCGCGCTGCTGCGCACCAACGCCCATCTCGCCGTCGCTCCCGTCCTGGCCTCCAGTATGAACACCTTCGCCGTCCTCTACGCCGTGCCCGTGTTTGGCTTCGCGTTCCTCTGGGCCGGACTCGCGGCGTCGCTCACGATCCGCACGATCCGGCGCGGACTGCCGTTCGCACTGACCTGGTGGAGCTTCACCTTCCCAGTCGGCACCTGCGTCACCGGCATCACCGGCCTCTCCCTCCACACCGGCCTACCCGCCTTCCGCTGGGCCGCCGTGATCGCCTACGCCGGGCTGCTGACCGCATGGCTCACCGTCGGAATCCGCGCCGCGCGCGGCAGCCTCAGCGGTGATCTCCTGCTCGCACTCACAACCTCCGGTCCCCCCGGTCGCCATCAAAGGCTGAGCGTTCATTCTGGAGCCGACGACAAATGGGATACGAAGCCAAGGACGTTGCCCAGGTCAGCTGGTATCAAGGCGAGCCACACGCCTCGCTCGAGTAGACGATTGGCCTTGGCAACGGGACAGATGTTCGTGTCCGCACGCCCAGCGGCCCCAGCTCCCATCCCAGGCGTATAGCGAGCGCAGCGACACTCTCGTGTTCCTGATGTCTGACACGCTCACGGCGACGAGCTGGCCGCCGTCGCCGCCGGGCTCAAACCGGCACCGAGCACGAGACGAATCTAGCCGCGGCCGACCCAGGCACACAGGAATCGAACGAAGGCTTTCTCCTATCGGACCAGTGCGAGCTCCACAAGTGCATCGGCGACGACTGAGGCGCCCGCGACTCTCCAGCCGCTCCGCCTGGGCGAATTCCGCAAGTCAGGGCCGACGCCCGGCGGGCTGCGGCGAACTGCTGGTGCCTGCAGCCGAACGGTTCAAACCCATGATGCGACGGTCCGCGCTGGTGGCGAGATGGCTGGGCGAGGAAGCCGAACGGGACGGTCCGCTCGACCGCTTTCTGGACGCGGTTGCGGGCCTGGCCGACGCCGTGGGCCTTGGCTTCTTGATGGGTGGTCTCGATCGTCCAGCGGCGAGCGCGATGTCGAACCCGTCCTCACGGCCGGGGTTTCGGATCAGGATCACTTTCACCGGCCGGGTGTGAAACGGCTTGTACCACAAGCACGCGAACGCGTGGATGTGCGCGGTCCGCCGCCGGCCGTCGGGGCTGGTGATCGTGACCGCCTCGAACACCGCGGTCGTGGCGATCTCGGCCAGCGTGGCGAGGCGCTTGCCTTTGAGCGCCGGCCGTCCGCGCTTGCCCGTTCGCGCTGGCGCCGGCGCGTAGACCGCGGCGTGTTGGCGCGCATCCGGGCCGTGACGCTCACGTGGGCGGGCAGTCCCTGCCACGCCTTGCTGGCGTGCGCGCCGTCCATCACCAGCTCAACGACCCGGCTCGGGAACATCGCGATCACGATGTCCGCCAGCTCCCGGCCCAGCTCGGGCTGCGAGCGCCGATCGGGATCCTTGCGCCCCGAGCGGCCGAACAGCGTGTCGTCGACCGCGAGGCGGATCGCCGCGTCGGGCTTGACCAACGCTGTCACGAGGAAGCTCAGCAGCGCCACACCGAGCTCGTCCGGGTTCCAGCGCCGGCGGGCGAAAAGTCATGTGCGCGGCTGTGATGCCACTCGCCCGCCAGCCCCGCGGCCTGCAACATCCCCGTGATCGTGCAATCCCTGAGGCGGCCGATCATCCCGACCACCAGCAGGCTGAACGTCTGCAACGTCGGCTGCGTAAAGCAACCATCGAACAGGGGACAACAACCGTTGAAGCGAACTGGGAACCTGAAGCACGGCGGTGACCCCCCGGTGAGCAGGCCGCGATCAGGCGCTGCGAACGCCCCACGGCCGATGGACTTGTGGCCCACCGGATTCGGGGTCGCCGCCCGTATCACCTGCTCACACCGACAAAACCACAAAACCGGGGCTACGCGCCAACGCTCACGCCACGATCACGCCCGGTCCACACCGCCGAAAATCCCGAAACTCGAGATGGCCCGGGCAGCGAAACTCGAGATGGCCCGGGCAGGACTCGAACCTGCGCGCGACGGATTATGAGTCCGCTGCTCTAACCGACTGAGCTACCGGGCCGCAAAGCTGGCGCGACGCTAGCATTGCGGAAGGGCACGCGCAGGATATTGCGGCCCCGCGCTCGAGCTTGAGGTAGGCTGCCGGTCGAGATGCTGATCACTGCTGGGGCCGCCCTGGCCCAGACCCTCGCGTTGCTCGCCACGTTCCTCGGGATCGGGGTGATGGTCAACGTGCTGATCGTATACATCGTCATTCAGGGGATGGGGGAGCGCAAGCAGGACCAGGAGCGCCAGGAGCGCCTCGGCCAGTAGCCCGCGAAGTCACGTGAAGGAACATCGGCAGGTGGCGTCGAATCAGACGCCAGCCGATGAAACCGTCCGTCAGTTCGACCGCCACCGCAGAGGCCTCCACACGCCACCAGGCTCTATCTGCATACATCCGCGATCGCTTCGAGGAATTCTCGCGCTCACAGAAGGACGTCGCGCAGTACATCGTCGATCATCTCGACGAAGCCGCGTTTCAGACCGCCGAGGAGCTGGCCCGGCGGGCGAACACGTCGTCGAGCACGGTGGTCAGGTTTTCACAGGGCCTTGGGTTCGAAGGCTTTCCAGAGCTCCAGCAGGCTGCGCGCGACGAGTACCGCCGCCGGCCGCCGGGCGCCGGTGAGACGATCGCCGCCACGCCGCTGTTCTCGCTGGATCACACCGGGTTCGAGGCAGCGCTCGCGGCCGACCATGTGAACGTCGAGGACACCGCGCACAAGCTCTCGCGCTCCGCCGTCGAAGCCGCCGTCGACGCGATCGTCTGCGCCCAGAAGGTGCTGATCGCGGGTGCCGACCAGATGGCCTTCTTTGCCAGCTACCTACGGCACCTGCTGATGCTGCTCGACCTGCGAGCGGAGATCGTCGCAAGCCCATCGCAGGAGGCGCTCGGCCGGCTGGCGCGGATTGACTCCGAGACGCTGGTGATCGGCTTGTCCGCCGGACGCCCTCATCCGCTGATCTCGCGGACGATGAAGCTTGCGCGACACCGCAAGGCGCCGACGCTTGCAATCACCGACGCGACGCTCTCGGAAGTCGCGCGGCTGGCGCGGATCCGGCTCTACTACTCCTCCAACACGCCAGCGTTCGTTCGTTCGCACACGGCGCTCCTGTCACTGATCCAGGCGCTCGCATACGCCGTGTACGCACGCGACGCCCAGCAGTATGACGTGCGCATCAAGGCATTCCGGCTGAAGTAGGCCCGCGGCCCGCTGGCCGTGGGCAGCAAGCCGCAGCGCCCCCGGCCGGCCGCGCGTCCCGGCCGGCCGCGCACCTCCGTTTGCGCCCCCCCGCCGTTTAGCCGCCGCGCCCCCTCCTCCATTCGCACGCCCGCATGCTCATCGGCGCGCGACGAGCAGGGCCTGCATCGCTCGCCCTACGCGGCCCTGCTGGTCGTACAGCACGCTCTCGCTGACGCCGACTGCGCCCGATGCGATCCTCGTCTGCGCTTCCAGCGCGATCCATTCGCCGACCGGTTCACGCTCGACGTAGAGCGTCAGGTCGGGATTGATGAAGAGGTGCTCGTCCCATCGCAGCACCGCGCTGATGCCGTTACCGAAGTCGCTGGCAGCCGCCAGTCGCTGCAGCGGTGAAGCGTGCTCGCCCGCGACTAGCGCTACGCGCAGGCGAAACCAAGCAGTCGCGGGCCCGGGTTGGTGAAAGGCGCCGTCGGCGAAGCGGATCTCCATTGCGTCCGTGGCGAACGTCACGCCCTGATCGCGCTCCAGGTCGTTCTCGGCTCCTTGGCCGGGCGGTAGGAGAGGGCGTACGGTCTCAGGCTGGAGCTGGGTCTCGGCTCGCCGGATCCGCAGGGCGCGCGCGCGCACGACTTCGGTCCCGGCGGTATCGAGGATCGATCCCTCCAGGAGCTGGACTCGGCGTCCTGTACTGAGCGCCTGAGCCTTGACCTCGAGCGCACCGAGCGGGACCGGGCGCAATATCTCGTAGGTGACCCGAGCCAAAGCCAGGTCCTTTGCGCCAATCAGCCGCTCGAACGCGCGCATGAGCAGCGCCGCGGGGGCGCCGCCGTGCTGTGCATGTGGGTCCCATGGCCCGCGCGCAAGCTCGCTGGCGTGCATGCGGTCCTCGGCGCCGGCGATCGCGGTGAACACCGCCTGAGGTACGGGTTTCACCACGGCGGGCGATGGTAGCCGTCGAACCTGGCCGGGCTACACTCACGCTGGCGATGAGACACGATTCAGAGATCGCGCGCGACGAAGCCACGTTCACTGTCAAGGCCGGCTTGGCCGAGATGCTGAAGGGCGGCGTGATCATGGATGTCGTGACCGCCGAGCAGGCGCGGATCGCGCAGGATGCGGGTGCCGTTGCGGTCATGGCGCTGGAGCGTGTTCCCGCAGACATTAGGCGCGACGGCGGTGTCGCCCGCATGTCTGATCCCGCGATGATCCGCACGATCCAGGAGGAGGTTTCGATCCCCGTGATGGCCAAGGCGCGGATCGGGCATTTCGCTGAGGCTCGAGTGCTAGAGGCGCTGGAGGTCGATTATGTCGATGAGTCGGAAGTCTTGACGCCCGCCGACGAGGCCAACCACATCGACAAGTGGGCGTTCAAGATCCCATTCGTCTGCGGCGCCACCAACCTGGGCGAGGCGCTCAGGCGTATCGGCGAGGGCGCCGCGATGATCCGCTCCAAGGGCGAGGCGGGGACGGGCGACATCGTCGAGGCCGTACGTCACCTGCGGATGATCCGGAGTGAGATCGCGAGGATCGCCACTCTTGACCAAGGGGAGATGGCAAGCGCCGCCAAGGACCTGGGGGCACCGCTTCACCTCGTGCGCCAGATCGCCGCCGAGGGGCGCCTTGGAGTGGTGCTGTTCTGCGCGGGTGGGATTGCCACCCCAGCCGACGCCGCGCTCGTGATGGCACTTGGGGCCGAGGGCGTCTTCGTCGGCTCCGGGATCTTCAAATCCGCGGATCCCGAGCGACGAGCCCGCGCGATCGTGGAGGCCACCACCCACTACCAGGATCCGGTCCGGGTGGCTGCGGCGTCCACAGGGCTCGGTGAGCCGATGGTGGGCCTCGAGACCTCCAAGCTCGGAGCTGAGCAGCTGCTGGCACCGCGCGGCTGGTAGCCACGTGCGCCGGCGCGGGGCGCCCGGGCCCGGACTCGTCGGGATTCTCGCCTTGCAGGGTGGATTCGAGGCACACGCCAAGATCGTCCGCTCGCTGGGCGCAAGCGCCCGCGAGGTTCGAGTTCCGGGGGACCTCGACAGGCTGGATGCGCTGATCATTCCCGGTGGTGAGTCGACCGTGATGACGCTCGGAATCCAGCGTGAAGGACTCGCCCAGCCGCTGCGGGAGCTGATCGGCAGCGGCACTCCGGTCCTCGGTACGTGCGCCGGGATGATCATGCTCGACCGCGATCATCTCGGAGCATTGGATGTCCGCACGCAGCGCAATGCGTTCGGGCGCCAGCTACGCTCCTTCGAGGCCGACATCGAGCTCACGGGCGTGGCCGGGGGACCCGTGCACGCGGTCTTCATCCGTGCTCCCTGGGTGCAGGCGCACGGAGCCGGCGTGGAAGTGCTGGGCGTCCTCGACGATCACCCGGTGGCCGTCAGGCACCGCAACGTTCTCGCGGTCGCATTCCATCCCGAGCTTGCGGGAGAATCCCGGCTGCACGAGTTGCTGCTCGCGTAGACTCCGCTGGCCAGAGAACCAGCCACCGCCCATCCAACCAAGGGAAGGAGCCCACAATGGCTCACGTCGAGAACATCGCGGACTGGCGCGGCAAGGACCTAGCCGATCGTGATGGTGACAAGATCGGAACGCTCCAGGACGTCTACGTCGATACGACGACCGACGAGCCTATGTTCGGGTCGGTCAAGGAGGGCTTGGTTTCAAAGCACCTGACTTTCGTGCCGCTTATAGGCGCCACCGCCAGCCCTGACGGGATCGCGGTCACCGTGTCCAAGGAGGAGGTCAAGGACGCCCTCAACATCGACCAAGACGGCGAGCTCGACGCTCACCAGGAGGGCGAGCTGTATCACCACTACGGCATCAACTACGCCCAGCCGTCCAGTCCCAGCGGCCGGCGGCTGGCCAAGCGCTGAGCCTGCGCCAAGACAGTGCACGTGCGGTCATGCGAGCTGGTGAGCTGCTGGTCTGCGATGAATGGGCGGCGAGGTGGGCTCGTGGGTGGCAGGTGAAGCGAGGTGCGCGGCTTGCGGTGCTAGCGAGCTGCGCGCACACATGGCGGTGGCAGCCGAGCTGGACCCCGAAGGACTGATTCCGAGTAGCGCTCGGTTCGGGACCGCGCTCGCCGACATCGTCAGGTGCTCTGGTTGTGGGCACATGCAGCTTCAGCCGATGCCCGCCGAGACTGTGCTAGCGCCCGCTTACGCAGGGGCCGCCTCTGAGGATTATGTCGAGGAGGAGACGGGTCAGCGTGAGACGGCCAGACGCGCACTGGCGCGGATCGAGGCCTACGCGCCGGATCGCGGCGCCATGCTGGACCTCGGCTGCTGGGTGGGCTTCCTGCTCGCGGAGGCTCGCGACCGCGGCTGGGAGACGCTCGGCGTCGAGCCGAGCGAGTTCGGCTCGGCGTACGCGCGTGAGCGCCTTGGCCTGCGAGTTCTCAACGCCGGCATGCTCTCGGCGTCGCTGCCGCGGCGCGTTCGCCGCGGTCGCGATGGGAGACGTGATCGAGCACCTCATTGCACCGGCAGACGCACTGCAGCGCGCCCACGACCTGCTAGCGCCTCGGGGCGTGCTCTGGCTGGCGCTGCCCGACGCTGGAAGTCGCCTGGCACGCGCGATGGGGCGCCGTTGGTGGTCGGTGTTGCCGACCCACGTTCAGTACTTCACGCGCCGCTCGATCACGATCATGCTGCAGCGCAACGGCTTCGAGGTACTGGAGCTTGCCACCGCCCCCAAGGCATTCACGGTGCGCTACTACCTGCAGCGAATCGAGGGCTACTCGCCACCAGCCGGACGCGCCCTGGTCCGGATCGCGAGCGCCGCCGGACTGGCCGACCGGATGTGGGCTCCCGACTTCCGTGACCGGATGGCGATCGTGGCACGCCGGCACTCAGTGCCGGACTGATCGCGCGTCCAGCATTTGGACCAGTGGAGGAACGAGGACCACGCTCCCGAACATTCACCGTATGCGCTTGACGGTCGTCCTCCTTGCCGCGCTCGTGCTCGCGTCCTGCGGGGGATCGGGCAACGCGAGACGGCAACCAGCCTCGTCGGCCGGCTCGCCTTCGAGCACCGCATCGACCGCCACGACGGCGACCGCCGCGACGACCGCGACCGCCGCAACAACCGCCACGACCGCCACCCACGCTACGCCGCGCAAGCCCGCCGGCGGCCCAGCGCCTTGCGTGGGCGCCGGGCTGGCACTGTCGTTCCTCGGCCAGAATGGAGGTCTCGGCCATGGCGAGCTCGGGTTCGCACTGCGAAACGTCAGCGGTGCTCACTGCCGGACCTACGGCTATCCGGGCGTCCTATTCGTTGATCGCGCCGGCGCCCCGCTGCCCACTGTCCCGACCCGCACCACGCACGACTTCTTCGGCGCGGTGCCCGTGAGGGCGCTGGTGCTCGGCCCTGGAGCCAGCGCGTCCTTCCGGCTCGGCGTCACGCACGTCGCACCGGGCAGCGACTCGAGCGCGGGTTGCGCCACCGCGTATGGCCTGCAGGCGATCGCACCCGATGACACGGCGACGATCCGCACGGCGACGCCGGATGGTGCGTATGAGTGCCGCACCGTCACCGTCTCGCCCCTCGCGCCGGCGCACTCCGCCTATCCGTGAGCGGCGCTGCTCTGGTGGCCGCTGACTGCCCCGCTCTCGCTACTCGACCTTTGGCACTTCGAGGTCGTGAGTGGGGTCGGAAGGCTACCTGTACGGCACAGGCTCTCTGAGGCGGCGATCCGCGGATCTGCCACCCGATCAGCGGATCCGCGGATCCGCCACCAGCTCGATCACAACTCGACACTCGACGCCGTCGCCGAGGCGAGTGTCGTGTGCGTGTCGCTATGCGCGCTCCATGCGACACTCGCCATCGCAGAAGCCTCGAGTGTCGAGTTTCGGCGCCCGTTCGACGCTCGGTGACGATGCTCGCGACACGGAGCGGGGTTATGCGTAAGTGGATAGCGAAGCGAAGCTCGCACGAATTTCGGCACCAAGGAAGCGCTCATCTCGCGATTCGGTCAACTCGCCGAGTTACGAACGCCATCCGCCACAGCCGCACCGTGAGCGACGACACGATCAAGGACGGTGAGGCGCAAGTTTTCGGTGCTCTCGATCGTTCTTCCAAGCTCAGCGCCCCGACCCGAGCTCCCGCGCCTCGCGGTTGCGTTCAAGCCCAGCGGAACGTCTTGGGCTCCTTGCGCGTGCGGATCACGCGCGCCGGGATGCCGGCCACGACTGCGTTCTCCGGTACGTCGCGGGTGACCACGGCGCTTGTCCCGATCACGGAGTTCTCGCCCACCTTCACGCCGCGCAGCACGCAGGCGCGGTAGCCGATCCAGACGTTGTGGCCGACCTCGACGTCGCGCTTGTAGATCCCCTGCTCCCGGATCGGGCGCTCGATCTCGGCCGTGCCGTGGTCGAAGTCGATCATCATGACCCGGTCGGCGATGATGCACTCGCGGCCGATCGACACGCGCTGGTAGGCGGAGATCGTGCACTCCTGGCCGAGCACCGACTTGGCTCCGATCGAAATCGTCCCTTCGTGCGCGCGCACCTTGCACCCGTGTCCGAGCCACGACCAGCGCCCTAAGGAAATGGTGGCACTGGGGCCGATCTCGAGCTTCACCCCCGGGCATATGAAACACAGGCCGTCGGTCTGAAGGCGCCCGCGCCAGCGCAGCTTGAGCCACAGCCAGCGCGCGATAAGCAGTACGTAGCCGCGGCTGAGCATGTGGTTTGCCCGCGCGAAGCGCAGGAATGCAAGCGGTCCGCCGGCCAGCGGGGCCGGCGGCGAGCGCAGCGAGGGCGTCGTCAAAGGATCGCGTGCGCGCTGCACCTGGTGTCCAATCGCTGACTGCATGTCAGCCGTCGTCAATGAGTCCTTGCAAGGGCCCGAGCAGCCGGCGCGAGCGCCTGCTTACTCCGGGCAGGGCAAGCAGGCGGTGAGTAGGAGGCTCTCCCGCGTCTCGGCGCGCGAGCTGCTCCTGCGCGATCGGGCGCCAACGCTCGTCGACGAGCACGTGCGGATCGCAACTCGCCACCGTCGCTTCGTCGAGCTGGAGGTGCTCGGCCCATAGGCGAACTCGCAGTTGATGGGCAAGCTCCGGATCCTCGGTGACCAAGTTCATCTCGGTGTCGTTGAAGAGCGAATGGGCATTGAGGTTGGCTGATCCCACCGTGAGCCAGCGATCGTCTACGACGGCGACTTTCGCATGGACGTACAGCGGATCCGCACGGCCCTCTGAGAGCGCGCGGACCGTCACCGCCAGCAGGCGCCCGGCGCCCGCGTCCGCGGCGCCCAGCACTCCGAGCTGCCCGCGGGTGTCATCGCTCCCATTGTTGGGCTTAGCGGGCAGCAGGAGCACGAGGCGGAAGTCTGGCTGCGGCGGGTGGCGCAGCTTATCGGCGAGGATCGCGACGATCTCGGTCGACCACAGAAACTGGTTCTCGATGTAGATCAGATGGCGCGCGGAGCGCAGCGCCCGTGTGTAGCTCTCCAGGATGCGGAAGTCTCCGTGCGGCACGCGATCGTACATACCGTTCGCGATCGTGCGTACGACTTGCACGGTATGGCCTCCGAGCGGTTGCGGTGAAGGTGCGCGCGGGAGTTGCTCCCCAGTCAGCTCCTTCCAGCGCAGCCGGAAGTGCTGATCGACGTCCGCCACGGCGGGTCCTCGCAGGCGTGCCGCCGCATCATGCCAGCCCAAGCTGCGGCGAGCGTGATGTGCCTGGGAGTCAAAGCGGTCACCGCCGGCGTTGGTCAGATCGATCCCGCCCACGAACGCGAGCTCACCGTCGATCACGATCGTCTTCTCGTGGTGACAGTGGAAGGGGTGCTCGCGCGGGTCGGGCTTGCACTGGATGCGCGTGCCGGTGACCAGGTTGTGCACGGTTTTGAGCACCTCGCGACGGGTCGGATGAAACGCGGGAACCGGCGCTCCGGCCCAGACCATGACCCGCACATCCACTCGCTCGGCGAGCTCTGCCAGCAGCAGGCCCATAACTACTGGAACGTCCCCGCGCACCAGCTCCAAAGAGGGTTCGATGTGCCATCCGGTGATGTGGATGAACTCGCGGGCACCGGCGAGCGCCCGCGCCATCTCCGGCAACGCATGTGCGCCGTCGAGAAGCAGGTCGAGTGAGCACCCGCTCCGGGGTGGCGGATCCCCGTGCGCCCAGAGCCCGTCTCCAACCGGCTTCAGCGCATGCTGCCAACCCAGGCGGCGGAGCCGAAGGCGATGCTTGGTTCGGACAGCCGTCTCGATGCCGTCCCCCAGCAGCGAGTCGACGCGATCGACCAACGAATCGGGCATTGGGCAAACATACCGGGGTCCCGCCCAGCCGCACGCGGCCAGAGCCGGCGCACACGGTCAGAGCCGGCGCCCGGCGGCCCTGGCATGATTGCTCGCCGCGATGGCCAATTCCGATCAGTCGCTCGCGGAGCGCTTACTAGCGGGCGACACGCGTGCACTCGCGCGGGCGATCTCGCTGGTGGAGAACGACGAGCCCGAAGGCTGGGCGCTCGTGCACGAAATTTACCCCAGGACCGGTAGGGCGGCGATCATCGGCTTCACCGGGGCTCCGGGCGTAGGCAAGTCAACGCTCCTGGCCGCGCTCTGCAAGCTCGAGCGCGGTCGCGACAATACGGTTGCGGTGCTGTCCCTTGACCCCTCTTCGCCGTTCACGCGAGGAGCGCTGCTCGGGGACAGGATCCGTCTCGTGGAGCACTTCCTGGATCCCGGTGTCTTCATCCGTTCGATGGCCAGCCGCGGCGCGCTCGGCGGGTTGAGCGAAGCAGCACTGCAGGCGGCGCTGCTGATGGACGCCTCCGGGCGAGACGTGGTTCTGCTCGAGACGGTCGGAGTCGGTCAAGCGGAGGTGGACATCATCGACCACGCGGACACGGTCGTGCTCGTGCTGATGCCCGGCTCGGGTGATTCGATCCAGGCGCTCAAAGCCGGGGTGATGGAGATCCCCGACGTGATCGTCGTCAACAAGGCCGACCATCCGCTGACCGACACGATGGTGCGCGAGGTCAAGGCGGTCCTCTCGCTCAGCCCGCGCGAGGGCTGGGAGGTTCCGATCGTGAGGACCGAGGCGCTACGCGGCGGGGGAACCGAGGAGCTCGCCGCGAAGCTCGCCGAGCATCGGGCGTACATCGAGGCCGAAGGGACGCTCGCCGAGCGCCGCCGGCGCAACCTCATGAACGAGGTGCTCGGAATCGCGGCCTTTCGGATGCGCCACGAGCTCGAGGAATCGCTCCGAGAGGACTCCGTGATCCAAGAGCTGCTCGACCGCGTCGTATCACGCGAGCTCGATCCCGCGAGCGCCGCGGCGAGCATCCTCGAGCGCCGGGCAGGGAGCATGGGGCAGGAAAGGCGATGAGCTCGTGGCCGGCGCGCTGATGGCTCCGTTCGCCGCCGCCGCGATCGTGCTCTGCGTCGCGGGGGTGGCCAAGCTCCGCTCCCCGGTGGCCGCGGTGCGCGTGCTGGCTGCCTTGGGGCTGCCAGCACGACCTTGGCTGGTCCGGGGCGTTGCTTGCGGTGAGCTGAGCCTCGGCGCATGGTGCCTGGTTGCCCCAAGCCGCTTTGCGGCAGCCGCGCTGGCGCTGCTCTACGCGGCGTTCGCCGGCTTGGCGTTGGTGCTCGCCCGCCGGAGCGTTTCGTGCGGCTGCTTCGGCGATGCCGATGCGTCACCCGTTACGTTCACCCATTCGATCCCCAGCGCTACGCTTGCGTCGGCTTGCATCGCCGGAGCGCTCTGGGTTCCGCACGGCGTCTCGTGGGTGCTCAGCCGCTCGGTCGGGGTCGGTGCCGCGCTCGCGATCGGAGTCGCGGGTATGGCCTACGCGGTCGTGCTCACATACACCGAGCTGCCGGGAGCTTGGCGGGCATGGAGCGCACCATGAGCATGGACGAGGTGAATGAGATGCTGCGCGCGATGACCGGGCGGATGATGAGGTGGTGCGGGCGCTCACCGGGTGCGCGCGATGACCGTGTCGGGTGCGCGCGATGACCGGGTCCGGAGCGCCCACCGAGCGCGTGGCCGCCTCGCTCGGGGGGCTGCTGGAGCGCAAGATCTCACGCCGCGGACTGCTCGCCCGCGCCGCGCTGGCGGGGACGGCGTTTGCCGTCGCGCCGATCCGCTATCTGATCCGGCCCGGCAGCGCGTGGGCAGTAATCGCTCCCGCCCACTGCGCGCCGGACAGCAAGTGCAACGACGGCTACACAGCGTTCTGTTGCGAGATCGAGCACGGGCTCAACAGGTGCCCGGAGGGCACTTACATCGCTGGGTGGTGGAAGTGCGCCAACTACCAGGGCGGCGGCCTGTGTCACGAGGAGGGCGTCCGCTATTACCTGGACTGCAACCGGATCCCCGGCCACAATTTTGCCGGTGGATGCCGGTGCGCACGAGGCGACTGCGGGCGCCGGCGCGTGGACTGCAACCACTTCCGCTATGGCCAGTGCAACACACACGTCGAAGGGACCACCGAAGTAGCGTGCAGGATCGTGATCTGCCAGCACCCGGGCACCGTCGAGACGCTCGGCTGCAACGCCACCGAGATGGTCGACGACAACACCTGCACCCAGGACGTGGGCTGCCTGCAAGGTCTGGCGGGGCAGTTGCCCGGTGGAGCGGGCGCCTGATGGTGGCTCTCGTCTGCACCGAGACGGTGCTGCTCGTACTGCTGGTCGTCTTGGTGGCCGGTCTGCTGCGCAGCCACGCGGAGATCCTGCGCCGCCTGGGCCCGGCCAGCGCCGATCTGCCGCCGACCGCCGCCGCCGCCGCGCAAGCGCCCGCGCCGCTCTCGCCGCCGCTCTCCGTCTCACGCGCCGTGCGCGACCCGCACGCCCCGGCGCTCGCCGGGACCGCTCCGGCGCTGGCGGGCGCAACCCCCTGCGGCGACGCGATCAAGCTCGGATTCGACGGCGTCAGCACTACAACATCTGCGCCGACGCTGCTGGCGTTCCTCTCCAGCGGCTGCGCGACGTGCGCTGCGTTCTGGGAGGGCCTGAGCGATCAGCGGATGGCGCCCCACGTCCAGAGCGTGATCGTGACCCGTAGCGCGGATCGTGAGCGCCCGTCGCGGCTGCGCTCGCTCGCTCGCCCGGGCGTCCCCGTCGTGATGTCCTCGCAGGCGTGGGAGGACTATGGCGTGCCGGGAAGCCCGTACTTCGTGCTGGTCGATGGCGCCGTCCAGGGCGAGGGCGTCGCGACGACTTGGACCGCACTGGCCTCGTTGGTGGGCGATGCGATCGAGGATCAGCGTGAACTCGCCAGCGGCAAGGCGGGCACGAGGCGGGCGCGGTCGATCGAGGCGACGCTCGCGGCCGCGGGCATCGGGCGTGAGCACCCGAGCCTGCACCCGGGACCCCGCTCGAGGCCAGACGCGGACGCACACGGCGCCCATACCCAATGACCGTACCAGTCCGTCCGCAAGTCCCCGGAGAAGGACGACTTGGCTTCTGCGCGGTGGCTTCAGCGGCCGCGCGGTACCGTCCGGTGCGTTGGCGAACATACGTCCTTACTCGACTTGAGTGGATATGGAATCTCCACTCAAGTCGGAAAACCCCGCGGGCGCGCGGGATGCAGGCTGCGGATTGGGTTTCAGGACGTATCCACTCAAATCGAGTAGGGACATACGTACGGATGCGGCGCATGCCCTTCGCAGAGGCGGTGTCAGGCTCGTGCGCGAGCATTGAGCAGTCGCCGATGAGCGAGAAGCTATCGGGATTTATCCCGTGCGGAGTGTCACGGTGCTACTGATCCTCGGCTGCTGCGCCGCCACTCTCGGCGCGCTCCGAGCGGCGTGGTCTCCTTGAGGGGAGTCGATGCTCGCGAGCATCACCCCGCTCGGCGAGCGGGGCCGCCAGGCGAGGTGGGCGATCACGATGGCAGCGTTCGTGATCGGGTCCGTGGCTGCCGGATGTGGTGCCGGCGCGCTCGCCGGCACCATGGGGGCGGTCGTTCTGCCATCGAGCTTCGGCACGGGCCAGCGGCTAGCGATCCTGGCCCTGGTCGCACTCGTTGCGCTCGCGGTGGACGGCGGCCCGTTCGCGGTGCCGGGCCCGCGCCGGCAGGTCAACGAGCGCTGGCTTGACGAATACCGGGGCTGGGTCTACGGCGTGGGGTTCGGTGCCCAGCTCGGCCTCGGCGTCAGCACGGTGGTCTCGAGCGCGGCCACGTACTTGATGTTGATCGCAGCGCTCCTGACGGGGAGCGTGTCCGGTGGCGTGCTGATCGCCGGCTGTTTCGGAGCCGTCCGCGGCCTTACCCTTCTGGCCGGCGCGCACGTCAGGACCCCCGGCCAGCTCCTCGTCCTGCATGCTCGGCTGCAGCGATGGCGAGCACCGGCCGAGCACGTCGGGCTCGTCACGCTGACCGCGATCCTCGCGCTCGCGGTCGCAGGGAGCTTGGGATGAACCTCGCACTCGCACTCGCACTCGCACTCGCGGGGAGCTTGGCGTGATTCTCGCCCTCGCCCGCGCGTCTGCCGTCGCCATCGCCGGCAGCTCGACGTGATCCGCGCCCGCGCCACCCGCGCCGGGACACGGACGTGATCCTCGAGGCCCACGGGCTGCGGATCGAGTTGCCCGCGAGGTGGAGCGGGCACATCTTTAGCCGCGCGGGCGGGATTGCCGCGCTCCATGCCGGTGACTTTACGCTGGCGCTGGGAGACAACGGGTCGTTCGGCGATGCCAGCACGTCGGCGATGCCCCCCGGCGCATCGTTCCTGGCGCTGATCGAGTATCTGTCCGGCTCCGGGCTGAAGCCGGGAGCGGGATTGTTTACACCGTCACGGATCCCGCCGGCGCTCGATGCCGGGAGCTTCACCGCCAGTCGCCTCGTCCATCCACGTCCGGGGCAGGTTGGCACGCAGCACTTCTTCGCCGCCTCCGGACGCCCGTTCTGCCTGTACGTCGTGATCGCGGGCGACCGCGCCACGCGCCGCCGGCAGTTGCTTGCCGTTGACCACGTGCTCGGCTCGCTGCGGATCACGCCGCGCGAATAGCCTCGAGGCCTCTCAGCTTCGATCTAGCGCGGGGCGCAGCGCAGCGGTCGGCCGAGGCTCAGCTCGAGCCCATAAGGTGCCCGCGATAGGTCGCTGCGTCGTGCCCCAGCACCGCAAAGCAGGGCGTCAGGTTCGTTCGCGTCCGGTTGGTGTAGGACGCCTGGACCCCGGTCGCGAGCACTGTCGCGCTCGCGACCGTAGCCGCCGTCACTCGGACGGCGATCGTGAAGAGAACCGACTCGCCCTTCGAATACGTGCGCTTGGCGCACCGCAGCGGCGCATAGAAGCGCCCGCTGCCGCGGTAGTAGCCGGCGCTCAACCGCCGCAGCCTTACTGTGTCGGTTCCACGGGCGCGGCGGCGAACGAGCTGGACGGTCGCGCAGGGACCGGCAGCGCACGGCGATGAGAACGTCCATCTGCGCAGCACGGCCTCGCCTCTGTGCTCGCCGCGAACGTCGTCTGCCACCGTTACTCGGCCAGCGAGCAGGAACGTCCCCTGCAGGCGGGCGGTGGCGGGGGAAGGTTTGAGGGCCGGGCCGGGGGAGGGACCGGGTGCCGGGCCGGGGGAGGGGGTGGGCGATGCCGCCAGAGTTGGCGGTACCGACAGGGCGAGCGCTGCCGCCGCGACGGCCGTGACACCGAGCCGGAGTCCGATCATGCTCTACGTGCCCGGCGGTAGCTGGTGATCGCCATCACGGGATTGTCACAGCCAGGGGGCATGCGGGCGCCGGCGTCCTCTTGACACCGCGCGGCCGTCTCCGATGATCAGATCATGAGCAAGATCTCTGCCACTGGCGCGTCCAAGCGCTTCGCAGACATGCTCGATGCGGTCGAGCACCGAGGTGAGACGTTCACGGTGGTTCGCCGGGGACGCGTGATCGCTACTGCCCCACCGGCCCGGCGCACAACACTCGCGGAGTTGCGTGTCGTGCACGCCGCCTTCCGCTCCTACGCCATCGCGTACGCTCCGAAAGGGGAGGCTCCACCTCGAGGCGCCGCACAGCGGGCCAAGGAGGAGATAGGCTCGTGACAGCTTCCATGCACGGTGAACTGACTTTCTTCGAGATCGGCGTCCCGGACTCCGAACGCGCGCAGACCTTCTTCGCGCGTCTGTTCGGCTGGCAGTTCCCGCCAACCGGCGAGCCGGATCAGGTCTGGGTCAAGACTCCCACCATCACGGCCGGCTTGCACGAGCAGGATGCGGAAGCCCACATCGCGATGTACTTCGCAGTTGATGACATCGAGGTGGCCGTCCACAGCGTTCGGGAGCTGGGCGGCACCGCAGAGGATCCGGGCCCGGAGGAGCCGGGCTTCGGGAGGTTCGCCGCTTGCATCGATGACCAGGGTTTACAGTTCGGACTGCACCAGGCAGCAGGCTGAGGAGGCCTTCCCCCCCCCCGAGCTGAGGACCGAGCTGAGGAGGCCTTCGCCCGTCGAGTCCCCGAAGTGCAGGGTGCCGTCCGCCGGACGGCCGCACCGTCTCAACCGCGACGGCTCACGAAGCCATCCCGCGCCAGCTCGACCAGCAGCCGTACGCCGAACCCCGTGCCGCCCTTGTCGAAGTACGCCCGCTCGACGTCGTAGGCGGTGCCAGCGATGTCGAGGTGCACCCAGGGCGTGTCGCCGGCGAAGTGGTGCAGGAACTCGGCGGCGGTGATCGAGCTGGCAGCCCTATCCTCGGTCACGTTGCTGAGCTGGGCGTAGCGGCCCTTGACCATCTCGGCGTAGTCGCGGTGCAGGGGCAGGCGCCAAACGAGCTCTCCGGTGCTGGCACCGCAGGTCTCCACGCGCTCCGCCCACGCGTCGTCGTTGGACATCAAGCCGGCGTAGGTCGACCCGAGCGCGACGACGATACCGCCGGTCAGGGTCGCGAGATCGACGATCCGCTCGCAGCCCTCACGCCGCGCGTAGGAGATGCAGTCGGCGAGCACGAGCCTGCCCTCCGCGTCGGTGTTGTTGACCTCGATCGTCGTTCCGTCGAGCGCCTTGACGATGTCGCCCGGCTTCACCGCGCTGCCGCTCGGGAGGTTCTCGGTCGCCCCGACTAGACCGAGCACGTTAATCGGAGCGCGAAGCTCGGCCAGCGCGACGATCGCCTCGATCACCGCAGCGCCGCCGCACATGTCGAACTTCATCTCCTGCATCTTCGCCGCGGGCTTGATCGACAGACCGCCGGAGTCGAAGGTGACCGCCTTGCCGACCAGCGCCATCTGCGGCGCGCCAGATCCGGCGCCGTCGTAGCGCAGCTCGATCAGCCGCGCCCCCTGGAGCGAGCCCTGAGCCACGGCCGCGAACGCTCCCATGCCTCGAGCGCGGATCTCGTTCTCGTCGAGCACCGTCACGACCAGCCCATCGCGACTACCTGGCTCGTCGCGACCAACGACCAGCCCATCGCGACCGCCTGCCCCGTCGCGACCAGCGGCCAGCATCTGCGCGTAGGTCGCGAGTGCCGCCGGCGTGAGCTCGTTGCCGGGTGTGTTGCCGAGGTCGCGGGCGCGGTTCTGTGCGGTGGTGACGATCACTGCTCTGCGCACCGCCTCGGAGAAGTCTGCGTGCGCGCTGAGGATCAGGCTCTCCACCTCGTGCTGCTCGGGCCCGCATTGCGCCGGCCCTGCCGACCCCGCCGGCCCTGCCGACCCCGCCGGCTCAGCCGACCCCGCGGGCCCTGCCAACACCGCGGGCCTTGCCGACCCCGCCGGCTCAGCCGGCTCAGCCAACTCGGCCGGCTCGTCCGGCTTGTAGCGCGTGAACCGGTAGGCGTGCAGGAGCGTGCCCTGCACGAGACCGGCGACGATCGCGTCGTCGCAGTGGTGGGGAACCTCCCAGCACAACGTACGAGCCCCCAGCTCCTGTGCTCGCCCGTGGGCCAGTGCAGCGACGATCCGTGCCCGCTCGGCGCCGAACTGCTCGCGCGCCCCCAGGCCGGCCACGATGAAGCGGCGCCCCTCCGCGTGAGCTACGGCGAGCCGCTCGAGCTCGCGCCGCGCCTCACCCGATTCCAGCAGCGCCGCCAGCGTGCCGCCGGGAACGTCGTGGGCGACCCTGTGCTCGTCCTCGAACACCCCGACCACGATCGTGTCGGCGCCGGTGTCAAGGGGGCTCGCGCTGGTCGCCTCGACGTGCACGAGCATGGACGTTACCAATGGACGCGGCGCCAGGCCGGGCACCGGGCGGGTGCCAGGACCTACGGCCGGGGGGCGCAAGCAAGCCCCGCGCCGGCCCTGCGGGGCCGGGCGCGGCGAAGGGATCGCAGGGCGGCCAGCGGTTCCCAGTTAGGATTGAGCTCCCAAGCGCGCGCAATCCCGGCGCCCCAGACCAGATGCCCACGACCGTAATCCTCTCCGCCGCCCGCACGCCAGTCGGCAAGCTCGGGGGCGCACTCGCCTCGCTCGACGCCACCGAGCTCGGCGCCAGCGCGATCAGGGCCGCGCTGCAGCGCGCCGACATCGCGCCCGAGCAGGTGCAGCACGTAGTGATGGGTCAGGTGATCCAGGCGGGGCAGGGCCAGGTCCCCTCCCGCCAGGCTCAGATCAAGGCCGGCATTCCGAAGGAGGTCTCCTCGGAGACTGTCAACAAGGTGTGTGCGTCGGGAATCCGCGCCGCGGGCATGCTCGATGCCGCGATCCGGGCCGGCGACCTTGAAGTCGGAGTCGGCGGCGGAATGGAGTCGATGTCAAAGGCCCCCTACCTGCTCAAGGAGGCGCGCTTCGGCTTTCGCATGGGCGACGCCAGGGCGATCGACGCGATGATCAACGACGGGCTCACGAATCCGTTCTCTGGCAAGCACATGGCCCAAGAGGCGAGCGAGGTCGCCTCACAGCTCGAGCTCACCCGGCCCGACATGGATCGCTGGGCGCTTCGCTCGCACCGGCTCGCGGTCGAGGCCACCGACGAAGGCCGCCTGCCCGACGAGATCGTGCCGGTTACCGTCAAGGGCAGGAAGGGCGACACGGTGGTCGAGGTCGACGAAGGCCCGCGCCGCGACACGAGCCTCGAGAGCCTCGCCAAGCTGCCGCCGATCTTCCTGAAGGACGGCTCGCACACGGCCGGCAATTCTCCGGGAGTCAACGACGGTGGCGGCGCGCTGGTTCTCGCAAGCGACGAATGGGCTGCACGCAATGGCAAGGCGGCCCTGGCGACGATCCTCGCGCAGGCCCAGGTCGGTGATGACTTTGCGTACCTGGCGCGGACCCCCGCGGCTGCGGCGGCGAAGGCGCTCGCCAAGGCGGGGCTAGAGGCGTCGGAAATCGATTTGTGGGAGATCAACGAGGCGTTCGCGTCGGTCACGCTGCACTCGATCCGCGTGCTCGAGATCGACGAGAATCGCGTCAACGTCAACGGTGGCGCGGTCGCGCTCGGGCATCCGATCGGCGCCTCGGGTGCGCGCATCCTCGGTACCCTCGTCTACGAGTTGCGCCGCCGTGGCGGCGGCTTGGGCTGCGCGGCGATCTGCTCGGGCGGGGGTCAGGGCGACGCGGTGATAATCGAGGTGAACGGCGGCTGAGCGCGGCCGCCTTCTTCGACCTCGACCGGACGCTGATGGAGGGCTCCTCGGCCTTCCAGTTCGGGCGCGCCGCGTACAAGGCCGGCCTATTGGGGCGCCGCCGGCTCGCTGCCGACGCCTGGGCGAACATGCGCTTTCGCCTGCGCGGATCGACCGACGAGCGAAGTCATGCGCTGCGCGCCCGGATCTCGGCCTCGTTGCAAGGGACGAGCGTGCTCCAGCTCGAGCGCCTCGGGGCAGGCGTCATGGCCGGCGTCCTGCCGCGCATCTACCCGCGGATGCTCTCGATCGCCTACGAGCACCAGGATGCGGGGCGCCGGGTGTACATAGTGACGGCGGCCTCGCGGGAGCTGGCGGAGCTCCTCGCGCGCGTACTGGCGTTCGACGGCGCGATCGGCTCACAGTTCTCGGAGGTCGCGGATGGCCGCTACACGGGTAGGCCGGGCGGGCTGTTCGTCTACGGCGATGACAAGGCGCTTGCGGTCAGAGAGCTCGCGCAGCGCGGAGGGATCGAGCTTGCATCGTCCTACGCATACTCCGATTCGGAGTCCGACCTTCCGATGCTGCGGGTTGTCGGGCACCCCGTCGCCGTCAACCCCGACCGGGGGCTCGCGCGCGTCGCCGAGCAGGAAGGCTGGGAGGTGCTCCGCTTTGACCGCCTGGGGCGTCGTTTGAAGACCGCCGCCGCGCTTGCCGGCGCGGCGGCAGCGGGTGGCCTTGTCAGTGCGGCGCTCGCGAGCCGGGCGCGCCTGGCGCGGGAGGGCACCAGCGCCGGTTGCGCTGGCCGAGCTGGACCTGGAGGGACTACGAACGCAGCGCTGCCGCAAGGCCGGCGGAAGTACGCGCGACTCGCGAGTCTGTACGTGACGCCTGGTGGGGGACGACCCCAGCCGCCGTAGCCGCCGCCGACGGCCTCAGCCCTAGGGCAGGCCTGAAAGCTGAGCGCCGGCATCTGCTCGACGAGCTTCGCCGATCCACGTCTGACCGTGTCGCGCCTGAACGCCGACGCAGTGCAAGAGGTGCTTGCGCTGCGCGACGCCGGTCCCCTCGACGAGGTCGTTACCCAATAGAAACGCAAGAGTCCTTTGGCGGTCGCCGGTTCGTCGCCGACACCTCGGCATGGGCCAGACGGGATGACTCGCGGGTTGCGGCGGAATGGCAGGTAGCGATCCGGAGCCGTCAGCTTCTGATAACGCCGGTCGAGTCACCGTCGACACGCTGACCGACCACTACGCAACCCCCGCCGCGGTCGATTTCAGGCGCCGGATCTGGTTTGAAGGTGGCATCGGTCCGATCGCCGTCCCGCGGAAGGCCAGCGATCTCGCGCGCCCCGGATGGTCGGTATTCGTGACGCTGGCGCGGAAGGCCGGAAGCTGGCACCTACTCGAGGTCGGCTTCGTCTACCCCTGAGAGGCGGCATCGCCGCTCAGCTCATGTCTTCTTGCCGCTGACCGTCGCCTTCAGCGTTGCCCCGGCGGTGAACGTCGGGGCTTTGGACGCCTTGATCTTCAGCGTGGCGCCGGTCGCTGGGTTGCGCCCGGTACGCGCGCCGCGTTTGGCGACCGCTTGGTAGGCCACCCCTCGGCGGCCTCGGTACCCTCCACAGCCAGCATGAGTGATTCCGCTGGGACATCGAAGGGATTTGCGGCTACGTCAGAGGTGCCTGAGCGCTTCGTACCCGACACGATGCGAGGGCAACTGGTCGAGGCAGAGCACTTGGCTCGCTACGAGTGGGCAGCCCAGCTGTGCTCCGGGCGAGGCGTGCTCGACGTGGGATGCGGTGCGGGCTATGGCGCCGAGCTGTTGAATCGCGCGGGTGCGATGGAGGTCGTCGGCGTTGACAACTCGGCCACTGCGCTGGACCTGGCGCGATCGAACGTGTCCTCGGGTGTGACCTGCGAGCTTGGGGACGCCCGGGAGCTCGCCTTCCCCGACGATTCGTTCGATCTCGTGGTGTGCTTCGAGCTGATCGAGCACGTCGACGACCAGGCGCGGGTCCTCGACGAGGTCGCACGGGTGATGCGGGCGGATGGCCTCCTGGTGATCTCATCGCCCAACCGCGATCGCTACATGCCTGGGAACCCGCATCACCGCCACGAGCTGCTGCGTGACGAGTTGCAGGCCTTGCTGGACGCACGCTTTCCCTCGGCGCGCATCTTGTCTCAGCACGTCATGCTCGCCAGCGTGGTCGGCTGGACGCAAGGCCCGGTGTCGGAGGACGGTGCGGTGCAGCGCGTGGCGGCTCCTGACGAGGACGACGAGCTGTATCTGGTGGCGATGGCGGGATCCGAGCTGCCGCCGGACCCCGATTCCTTCGTGTCGCTAACCCGCTTTGCCGAGCCGCGCGCATGGCTGGAGCACATCGACGGGCAGCAACGGCACATTGAGACCATGACCCGCTACCAGCGCGATCTCGAGGGCCGGGAGGCCGACCGCCGGGAGGCGCTCGGGCGCTTGGCCGAGGCGGAGGGCAAACTGGCCGAGCTGACGGCCTCCCGAGCTTTGCTGCAAGCCGAGCTCCAGACCGCCGAGTCAGCACACGCACGCGAAATCGCGCGTATGACGGACGAGGTTGTGACGATCACGGCCTCGCGGAGCTGGCGCCTGACGCGCCCGATCCGACACGCCGGCGCCGCGCTGCGTGGCCTTTGACCGTCAGTCGGGCGGTTCAACGCCGTCCATCAGGCCGGGGTTAGCCTCGATGATGAGCGAGAACGCATCGGTCGCGGACAGGTTGGTCACCGACAGCATCGAGTGGCGAGCCACGCGGTAGCGGCCGAGAATCTCCGGTACGCGGATTCCGATGTGCCCGGCCTCGGCCAGGGCGCACCACAGCGCGTAGTCCTCCCAACCATGCAGGCGCCGGTCCGACGGATATCCGCCGGCCTCGTCGCGGACGATCGAGGTGCGCAGCATCGCCATGGCGTCGATGAAGTTGCCGGCCTGGAGTCGCTGCGGCTCCCAAGGGAAGAAGTTCATCAGCCCGATCGAGCCGCTGCAGTCGAACTTCTCGAGGCTGGTGTACGCGAAGGCCGCGGCGGGCTGTTCGTCAAGCGCGGCGACCAGGACGTCCAGGCATCGTGGGTACACCTCGTTGTCTGCGTCGAGCACGAAGCAGTATTCGCCCCGGGCGACGCTCAACGCGTCATTGCGTGTTTCGGCCAGGCCGCGGTTGACCGGGTGGCGGAGCAGGAGGACCGGCAAGTCCTGATGCGACTGCATCCAGGCGCGCATGGTCTCCGTCGACGCGTCCGCGGAGCCGTCATCGATGACGATCAGCTCGAGATCGCTCCGGCCCGACCGGCGGGCCGACTCCAGCGCGCCGCGTATGTGCTCCGCGTGGTTGTAGAGCGCGGTGAGGACGGAGATCCGTGGCGCTGCGGCCCCGTACGCGCGGGTGGTCGCGACGGCCTCGATCCTAGGCGGAGGTCGCCGGTTGCGCGCCACCAGGTCGGCCCGCTCCTGTCCGCGTCTGATCTGCATCAGCTCGAGCCTGACGTCCTTGAGGCCCCGCCGGATCCACGAGGCGTTGACGTCGCCCCCGGCGGAGCCGGTGGGCTGGTAGCCGTCTGAAACGTACCGGATGCGCTTCGGGTCGGGCTGGGGCTGCGTGAAGAAGCGGTCGGTGACCTCGCGGATGGGCTCGCCGGCCGCCAGGCCCGAGGCGACCGAGGCGAGCTCGGCCACCGAAGTGGCGAGCGGCACGTCGCGCCGGACCGTTTCGTAGGCGTCGGTCTGCATCTGCCAGCGTCGGTGCCCGTCCTCGAGCAGCATCGCGGCCAGGAGGTGCAACGCGCCGGGTTCGCCCATCAGAAGGTGCCGGCCGGGGGCGAGGGGCGCATAGTCGACCGAGTGCTCGCTGACCACGACCGTCCCGCAACTGATTGCCTGCACGACACGGAGCCACTCGAAGTAAGGAGTGCCCTCCTGGTGCAGGTTGACGAGCACCTTGCTGCGGGTTAGGAGATCCCACTTGTCCTCGTCAGTCCGGTAACTGTCGGACGCGACGTGATTGGGCCGCGAATTGTCCGAGATGACAAGCTCGGTCCGATAACGCGAGAACGTCCTGGCATAGGAGCTGAGGAATTGCAGGCGACGCTCGGTGGCGCTGCCCATGAACAGCACGTCGATGTCGCGCTCCCGGTCGGACAGGTGATCCCAGCCCGGCGTCCAGCCCAGCTGCAGGTGGTGCGCGGCAACGCCCTGTCGGTGGAAGGCCCGCACGGCGAGCCGGTTGATGTCGAACACGGCGCCACCGCGGGGCGCCAGCTCGACGTTGGACTCGAAGAAGTGTGTATTTGGCTGCTCGGCGCAGATGAAGATGGTGCGCTTGAGCACCTCGGGGAGCGGGCCGCGGCGGCCGTGCAGGAGGGTGAAGTACTCGTGCGGCGGGACCAGGACGTAGACGAGATCCGGCCGAGGCGCCGGAAAGTTGCCGACGTGAACGGAGTTTGGCACCCCGATCTCGCTCAGCTCGGCACCGAGCGCCGTGACCAGCTCGGAGAAGAAGAGGTTCTGGCCCGGGGCCAGGACGAACGCCAGTTCGACGGTCACGGTCCGCTAGGGCCGGCTGGCCCGTCGCGTCCGGATGCTGCGGGCCAGGCGCCGCAGCGGTGCGGTTGCGCGCCAGCTCGCTGACGACACGACGGAGTCCAGCACAGCCTGGGTCCGCTCGAGCTCGGCCGACAGCCCCAGACCACGGTCCTCGGCCCGCAGATCCGGACTGGGGTCCTCAGCCTGCAGGCGGACGACCTCGCGTGGCGAGGCGGGACGGCCGCTGCCCTCGGCGAGGACGAGCGCGTCGCGCACGGCGGCGAAGATCCCAAAGCTCGAGTAGAAGCCGGTCTCGCCGCCCCCGGGGGTCTCGCGGTCGACAACGACCAGGCCCAGGCCCCCCACAGCTGATGATGGTAAGGGCCGCCGGAGCTGAGATGGCCGGGTAGGAAGTCGAGGTCGCGGTGCGACACCGCGGGGTAGCTGCCGTACGACACCCGCTCCAGGCCCCCGCGGACGACATCGTTGGCCGTGTCGTGGATGAGATCACGCACCGCTGGACCGCCTCGGCGGTGAGCAGGGCCTCGAGGTCCTGGCGCACGCCCTCCGCCGTGTGATCGCCGTCGACGAGCGCGAAATCGACGCCGCCGCCGGCCCCGGCGAGATGGTCGAGGAACTCGGCCAGCATGACGTGGCTGTCACCGGTGTGAAGGGTCACGTTCGGGAGGTCCCTGACGGCTGCCTCGGGCTCGACGAGGTCGAACGAGTGCACCTCGACGCTGTGAGTGGCGATTCGCCGCAGGGAGCCACCCTCGGCGGTACCGATCTCCACCGCCAGCTGAGGCTTGAGCTGGCTGAGCACGCCCTCCAGCGCCGCCCGCTCGCTGAACGTCATCTGCCATGCCTCGGTCCTCAGGAACTCGATCACAGACGCATCCCCTCAGGAGCGTTCTAGCGGCAGGTTTCTAACACTAGGTGCGTAAAATGTATCGCTTCTGTAGTTGCTGTTGTGGTTCTACTGCTGCTGCTTCTGAAAGATAGGATCCGCATCTGTGCGATCTATGGCGGGCCGAGCCCATACGAAGTGCTCCACGTGGTTTCACAGATCGCCGGTTCAACGCGGGCTGCAGCCGACCTCAGCCGGGCTGAGCCACGTCGCGGGCGAGCCCCGCGAAATCTAGCCCTGCGAGCAGGCCCAGTCCGGCGCCGGTGGCGCCGGCAGCGCGGGTTGGGCCCTTCTCCGGCGTGGGGGACAGGAGCTGCTCGATCAGGCCCTCCGGGTCATCGCTGGCGATCGCCAGGCGCTGCGTGTGGAGCGGTTCGTGCAGTGGGCGCTGGACCCGGACGGGCTCTGAGAGCTCCAGCCGCACCTCGACGCGGCCGCGAACGGGTAACAGGATCTCACCGTCGCGCTGCACCAGGCCGCGCTCGCCAGGCACTTGCTCGCGATGCTCGGTGACGCTCGCGATCGCGCAGCGCGGCACGAGTACGCGATACATCGGGCCGGCGCGCAAGACCGCTGTCCGCCCCCCAACGCGGTGGGGATAGGCATGCGCTGCGAGCGCGAAGCCCACAGCCAGAGCAGCATGTAGGCGTGCAGAGCCGTGGACACCCACGCCACCCAACCGCCCCGCAGCAGCAGATGCAGGACCAGTGCCTCGCTCACGACCACCGGCGTGAACGCGAGCGCCAGCGCCAGCCCGAATGTTCCGCCTGCGTACGCCAAGCCGGCCCGGTTGGTGTGGGCAACGCCGGTGAGCAGGAGGCGGGGCAGCGCGGTGAGAATGTCGAGCTCCGCACGCCCGAACGCGCGCAATCGCGGATGCATGAGCAGATCGCGCAGCGCGTCGCCGCGGTCGCCGCCCAGGCGCCATGCTGCGATCGCCACCGACGCCGACAGCGCCAGGGCGCGCCGCCACGGCCGCGGTGCCCTCGTGCACCCCATAGATGTGTGCGACCAGCAGGCTGAGCGGAACCGTGGCCACGAACGACCAGCGCCGCACGCGCCCGCGCCGGCATGGGAATCCGAACCGGTGAGCGTCGCCGTCGCGCCCCCAACCCGCCCGCGCCGGCATGGGAGGGGCTCGTTTCCTACAATCCCCCCTCGCAGCGTGCGTTCTTCGTCTGCGCCTACCCAATGGCATCTACCACTGAGAAGAAGATCCGCGTCGTCGTGGCCAAGCCTGGCCTCGACGGTCATGACCGCGGGGCCAAGATCATCGCGCGCGCGCTACGTGACGCCGGGATGGAAGTGATCTACACCGGCCTGCACCAGACGCCCGAGCAGATCGTCGCGACGGTCATCCAGGAGGATGCCGACGCCGTGGGACTCTCGATCCTGTCAGGTGCCCACATGACGCTGGTGCCGCGGATCGTCGAGCTGCTGGCGGAGCAGGGTGTCGACGACGTGGTGATCACGGTGGGCGGGACGATCCCCGGCGAAGACATCGAGGAGCTGAAGGCGCTCGGCGTGGCCGAGGTCTTCACCCCCGGAGCCACGGCGCAACAGGCGATCGACTTCATCCGCGGGGCCGTGCGGGCATAGCCGAGAGCGGGCACGCTCAGCGGCTCGCGCGCGCCGAACTGGTGCCGGCGGTCGCTTGCCGACCGACCGATTGACCCGTCAGTCAACCAGGTAGAGTTCGCACTCCCAAACAGCGGAGCGATCTGGCTCCAAGGAGGCACCGTTGAAGATTTGCGTCCTCGTCAAAGAGGTTCCGGACGCCGCCGTCGAGAAGCGCATCGACCCCTCGACGGGGCGGATGGACCGCTCAGGGGAGAAGAACTTGAACCCTTACGACACCCACGCGATCGAAGCGGCGATGGCGCTCCGCGAGGGAGGCGAGATCGAGGTGGAGGAGATCGTCGCGGTCACGATGGGGCCGGAGTCTGCGGTTCGCGTGCTCCACAAGGCGGTCTCGCTCGGTGCCGACCGCTCGCTGCACTGCAGTGACGACGCCCTCGCGGGCTCAGACGTGGCGGCGACGGGGTACGCGCTCTCCAAGGCGCTGCAGACCGAGCAGCCGGATCTCGTGCTCCTCGGCCAGCAGTCAGACGATGGCGAGTGCTACACGATCGGCGCGGTGGTCGCCGATCACCTGAGGATGCCCTCACTGACGCAGGTGATCAAGATGGACGTGGACGACGGCGCGCTGCGCTGCGAGCGCCAGGCGGAGTACGGCTACGACACCGTTCAGGTCCAGCTTCCCGCCGTGATCTCGGTCGGGGACGCGATCAACGAGCCGCGCTACCCGTCGCTGAAGGCGATTATGGGCGCCAAGAAGAAGCCCCTTCAGAGCATGGACAGCGAAGGCGCCGGGATCGACTCCTTGCTGGTCGGCGAGCAGGGCTCGCGCGTGCAGTGCGGCGATTTCCACGACCCCCCGGCGAAGGCGGGCGGCCAGATCATCGAGGACGACGACACGAGCGAGACTGTCGCGAAGATCATCGCCTGGCTCGACGAAAGGAAGCTGATCTGAGTGGCTGACGTCCTGACCTATGTTCTGCATTACGAGGGCGCCTTCAACAAGAACTCGCTCGGCGCGGTGTCCGAGGGCGCCGCGCGCGCGTCGGAGATCGGTGCTGCATGCGATGCGGTGGTGCTCGGCGGCGAGGAATTGAGCGACGAGCTCTGCTCCTCGCTCGGTGCCTATGGCGCCCGGAAGGTGTTTCGCGCTCGCGGCCCCGAGGGGCTGGCGCAGCCCGTGATCGACGTGATGGCCAAGGTGATCGGCGAGCACGGGCACTCCTATGCGCTCTTCGGCGGTGGCCTGCTCGGCTTCGAGATCGGCGCCGGCCTCGCCGCGCGGATGCTGGGCGGGGTGACGATGGAGGTCACCGCGGTCCGCGCGCAGGACGGCGAGCTGCTCGCCGAGCGCCCGATCCTCAAGGACTCCAAGATCTCGGTTTCGCGCTACAAGGGCGGCTTGGGAATCATCATCGGCCGGATCAACGCGTTCGAGGTCGTCGGGCGCGAGGGCGCGCCCGCCGAGATCGAGGATGTCGATATCGAGTACTCCCCGTGGTCCACGCAGGCGACGATGCTCAAGCGCGGCGAGCAGCGGGGCGCGGACGTCGACATCGAGGGCGCCGATGTCCTGATCGCCGGCGGTCGCGGGCTCGGGAGGGCGGAGGGCTTCAAGCTCGCCGAGGATCTCGCCGCGGCGTTCGGCGGCAACACGACGGTTGCGGCGACCCGCGCCGTGGTCGATGCCGGCTGGTACCCCTACGCCGCGCAGATCGGGCAGACGGGCAAGACCGTCTCGCCGAAGCTGTACATCGCGGCGGGCATCTCGGGCGCGATCCAGCACAAGGTCGGGATGCAGTCCTCGGAGAACATCGTCGCGATCAACAAGGAGCCCAGCGCGCCGATCTTCGAGTTCTCAGACCTCGGGATCGTGGGCGATCTGAACAAGATCCTGCCCAAGCTGACCGAGGCGATAAAGGCTCGAAAGGGCGGCTGATGGCTTCCCACAACGGGCACGGGCCTGCCGCGCCCAGCGAGTTCCCGCCCCCGGTCGCCTCTCCGGAGGAGTTCGTCAAGCGCGGCCTCGACGCGGAGGAGGAGCGGATCGAGGTGGGGGTGGCGATCGTGGGCGGCGGTACGGCGGGACTGGCGTGCGCGAACCGGCTGCTGGCGCTCTTGGCCGGGGACGAGGCGCTGAGCGAGCGCCTGGGCGAGGTCCCAGTCGCAGTGGTCGAGAAGGCCAAGACCTGCGGCGCGCACAACCTGTCGGGCGCGATCATGCGACCCGGGCCGTTGCAGGAGCTGTTCCCCTCGTTGACCCGGGAGCAGTGGCGCGCGGAGGGATTCGCATATGGGGAAGTCAAGAAGGAGGCCATCTACGTGTTGCCGGGCGGCAGGTCCAAGGTCCGCATCCCGCCGCCGCCGCCGACCCGCAACCACGGCAACGAAGTCGTCTCGGTGGCGGCTCTGTGCCGGTACATGCAGCGCACCGCGGAGGAGGCCGGGGCATACGTGCTGACTGAGACCTCCGCTTCGCACCTGATCGTCGAGGACGACGTGGTTCGCGGCGTTCGCTCCGGGGACAAGGGCCGGGGCAGGGACGGCCGGCGGCTGGGCAACTACCAGGCCGGCACCGACATCGCCGCCCGCGCGACGGTGCTCGCGGAGGGTTGCTGGGGGCACTTGACCGGTGCCGCGATCAGGCGCTTCGGGCTTGGCGAGAACCGCGAGCCGATGGTCTGGGAGCTCGGGGTCAAGGAGGTCTGGAAGGTTCCCCGCCCGCTCGACCGCGTGATCCACACGCTCGCCGGGTGGCCGCTGAAGATCTCGGCCAGGTACCACCAGATAGGCGGCTCGTGGATCTACCCGATGGGCGAGGACCGCGTCTCGATCGGGTTCGTCGTGGACCTCGACTACGCCGACGCGACGACTTCCTGCCACGACCTGCTACAGCTCTTCAAGACCCACCCGATGGTGCACCAGATTCTCGACGGCGGCGAGCGCGTCGCGTGGGGGGCGAAAGCGATCCCCGCGGGCGGCTACTGGGCGATGCCCAAGCTCTCGATGCCGGGCGCGGTGATCGTCGGCGACGGTGGCGGGATGGTCAACCTGGCGGCGCTGAAGGGCGTCCACTACGCGATCAAGTCGGGGATCCTGGCGGCGGAGTCGATCTACCAGGGCCTGAAGGTAGGCGAGTCGCGCTTTGATTCCTACGAGCAGGCCGTGGAGGAGTCGGTCATCGGGTCCGAGCTCTGGCAAGTGCGCAATACCCGCCAGCCGTTCGCCAAGGGCCTGATCCGGGGCGGGCCGCTGGTCAACCTGATGATCGCCACCAAGGGCCGCTTTCCCGGCGGCCGCTGGCCGCTGCACCCAAACGACGTACGGCCGATGTTCGCCGGTAAGACCTGTAACAGTTATCCGAAGCCCGATGGGAAGTACACCTTCGACAAGCTCTCCTCGGTTTACATCTCTGGTAACGCGACGCGCGACGATGCTCCCAACCACATTCGGGTCCGCAAGCACGTGCCGCGCGAGATCGCGCAGACGTGGCAGTGGATGTGCCCGGCGGCCGTGTACGAGATCCCCGACGACGCGCCTTCGGAGGGCCCAGTCGACGTGATCGTCAACTACACAAACTGCGTGCAGTGCGGCGCGATCACAGCCAAGGGCGGTCGCCTGACCGTGCCGGAGGGCGGCGACGGGCCACTCTATACGGTTACGTGACGCTCATCGCGAGCAGAAGCTGCATCATCGTCTCGCCAACGGCATCGACGCTGCGGACAGAGAGCTTGTCCAGGGTGTCGCCGAGCTGGTGGCCCGGGTAGCTCCAGTCGATGAGATCCACCGCCGGCACTCGGGCGTGCAGGAACGGCGTGTGGTCATCGAGGACCTCGGTCTCCGTCCCGTCGGGAAAGACCTCGCCGACCCCCACCGTGCGCGCGGCGTCCTGCACCTGCTTCCAGAGCACAGGGTCCGAGGATGCCTCGCGGGGCAGGCGCAGCCCCTTGTTGGCCACGTAATCGAGCAGCACCATCGCTCTGAGGTGCCCGGGGTGAGCGGCTACGTACGCCTGCGAGCCTCTCAACGAATTTGCGTAGAAGTCCGGGTCGCCCTCGGGCGTGCCGGCGGACGGCTCCTCGCCGTCGAAGAGCACGAAGCGAAGCTCGGGCGCGCCGCGTGCGCGGTGGGCTCTTGCCAGCTCGCGTGCGAGCGCGACGACAACCGCCGTGCCTGCCGCACCGTTGTTTGCGCCCAGGAAGCCACGAGGAGCCGCGAGGGTGTCGTAGTGGGCGCCCACGACGATCGCCGGCAAGGCCCCGGGGACCGTGCCGACGATGTTTCGCAGCTCCGGCTGACCGGGAAGGGGCTCAAAGTGCCCCTGCGGCAGCATCGTCTTCAGAACGACCGCCAGGCGCCGTAGCTGCGGCGAGCCCGCGGGCCGCTGGCCGTAGCCTAGCTGGAGCTCGATCAGACGCCACGCACGTGCCTCGTCGAAGCGATCGACACGTGCGCTCGGCATCGAGGGGCTCTGGGCACCCCTTGCTGCGCACCCGGCGAGCGCGGCGCATAGCAGTGACAGGACCACCAACAGCGCCGCCCGGCGTCGTCGTTTGTCTGCTCCCCCAGCGGAGCGCTCCATCAAGGTAGCGCCACCCGCTTCGCCCATCTCGAATGCCATCTGCACCACTCCCTCAGTCCCCGGTGGACGATAGGCCCCTTCACGAGGCGGCGGGCCACTACTCTGGGTGAGGCGATCTGCTGTGGTGCAGCGGCTGAAACTTTCGCCGCGCCAGGTTGTTAACACGGAAAAGCATGAGCATGAAGACAGCTCTTATCGCCACTTTCGCTGCGTTCGCAGCCTGTCCGGCGGTGCCCGCGGCGGCGGGGCTCCCGGCGGCGGGGCTCCCGCCCCGTGCCCCGGCGCAGGCGCCACGGACAACGGTCCCCCGGGCACAGGCCCAATTAACCGGGTTCGTCTGCCAGCGCGCGCTCGATCCGCCGGGACGGGCGGTGGCGACCGTCGCCGTGATGCGTCCGCTGGCGGGAACCCAGCGGATGGAGCTGCGATTCGATCTGCGCGCGTCCAGAGCCCACCGCTCGCCGACATCGATCCACGGCGGTGACCTCGATCACTGGATCTCGCCCGCGAATCCGACCCTCGGCCAGCGTCCCGGGGACGTGTGGACGGTCAACAAGCAGGTAGTCGATCTCCAGGGTCCGGCCCGCTATCGCTTCCGGGTTACGTTCCGCTGGAGGGGGGCCCGCGGGCGCGTGCTCGGCGAGGCCACGCGCCTCAGCCCGTCCTGCTTGCAGCCAGAGCGCCGGCCCGACCTGCTCGTGCAGTCGATCCGCGTCGGGCGCGCGCCCGCTGCCCCCGGCAAGCCGGCGCAGGACCTCTACGTGGCCCTGATCGGCAACAAGGGCGCCACCGGCGCCGGCCCGTTCGAAGTCAGGTTCGCCGACGGCAGCCTGGTCGAGCTGCGGGAGGTGCAGCGGTTGGCGGCGCACACGACGACAAGTGTGCGCTTTCTCGGTCCGCTCTGCTCGCCACGCGCGCCGCCGAAGGTGACTGTCGATCCCGACCACCGGATCGACGGCGTGAATTCCACCAACAACTCGCTCATTGCGAAGTGCCCGCGGCCGGGCAAGTGACGCTGGCGAGCGGCCCCCGGCCTAGCGGACCCGGGGTTGAGAGCTCAATCCATTGGAGACCGGCGGGCTGGCCGCTAGAATAGCTCTCATCATGAAGACCGATATCCATCCAGAGTACGTAGCTGCCCACGTGCGCTGCACGTGCGGCAACGAGTTCACCACCCGTTCGACCAAGGGCGAGATCCGCGTCGAGATCTGCTCGGCCTGCCATCCGTTCTACACGGGGCGCCAGAAGCTGGTGGACACCGGCGGGCGCGTCGAGCGCTTCCAGCGCCGGGTGGCCAAGGGGCGGCGCTCGGCTCGGGCTACGACGGGCGCTTAGGAGCCCTGTGGGGCAGGGCGGCGGCGAGGGGCGTCTGAGTGCAGCGCGCGACGCACCTGCCGGCCGCGATGGGCGCCTGACCGCCATGCGCGACGCACCGGTCGGCGGTCAGGCGGTGCTTGAAGGCGTGATGATGCGCGGCGTGTCGACCTGGGCGGTCGCGGTTCGCAAGCCCGTTGGGGACGGGGCTCCCAAGCCGGCCGAGGATCGCCCGCTGCAAGCCGGCGCCCTCGCGCCCGGTGACTCCCTCGGGGGTGGCGCCGCCGCGGCCGGTGGGGCGCTTGGCGAGATCGAGGTCCAGGCGTTCCCGCTGGTCTCGTGGACCGGGCGTCGGCGCGCGTACCGCTGGCCGGTGATTCGCGGGGTTGTGGCGCTCGGCGAGTCGCTGGGCATCGGCTTGCGCGCGCTTGGGATCGCAGCCAACGCGCAGGTGCCTGGGGAGCAGGCGCAGATCTCTGGCGTTGCATGGGCTGCAACCGTGGCGCTGGCGCTCGTCTTCTCGATCGGCCTGTTCTTCGTCGTCCCGGTTGGGCTGACCAGTCTGATCAAGCATCAGCTCGGCTCATCGCTGCTGTTCTGGGTCGTGGAGGGCGTCCTGCGGACTTCGATCTTCCTCGGCTACCTGGTGGTGCTCTCCCGGCTGCGCGATCTCCGCCGGGTGCTCGAGTACCACGGCGCCGAGCACAAGGTGATCTCGTGCTTCGAAGCAGACGACGAGATGACCCCGGAGCGGGCCAAGCTCTACTCGCGGCTTCACCCCCGCTGCGGGACGAGCTTCCTGCTGATCGTGATGATCGTCGCGATCTTCGTCTTCGCCCCGATCGGGCTACCAGCCTGGTACGTGCTGGTGGCTACCCGCATCCTCGGCGTGCCGGTGATCGCCGGGCTCTCCTTCGAGCTGATCAAGTGGGCGGGGCGCAACCGCCGCAAGCGCTGGGTCCAGGCGCTCATGTACCCCGGCCTGCAGCTCCAGAAGCTGACCACGCGCGAACCGGATCTCGATCAGCTCGCGGTCGCACTCGCTGCGCTGCAAGCGGTGCTCGCCGTCGAGCGGCCCGGAGACGCATCGGCTGCGGATATGGTCGGCGTCGAAGTGGTGGCGTAGGCGCCTAGCTCGGCCACCACTCGATCCTGCCTGAGCACCTCGTCCTCGGGCTCCTCGCTGCGGCTCATCGCCACGCGCGCGCAGCTGCTCAGCCAGCTCGGTCGCACCGGTCAGCTGCTCGAGCGCCGTGCCCTGCTCTATCTCCTCTTGAGCTGATCGACTCCGGGTACCGCAGTCACGCCGTTAAGGCTAGGGCCCACGACCAAATTACTGGGCGCTCCGACGGCGTCTGGACGCGCCTGGCGGGCGGCGGCGAACCCGCCGGACCACCAGTACGACTCGGTTCGCCGCCACCCACCAGACACGCCCAGCCACTCGCCGGAACATCCCACTAATTTGCCCGTGGGCCCTCAGCTTGACGATTCCGTGCCGTCAAAGGGCGCCTTGACGGCATTGCCGGCGGCGGCCGTGTCAGGGTGCGAGGCGACGCGTGGGCTCGCGCATCGTGTGGCCGTGCAGTGACTCCTGGGCGCAGCGCGCGAACAGCCACAGCCGGACTCGGGCGGGGTCAACTTCGAGCAGCTCCGCCATCCTCCGCGCCAGTCCGAGGGGATCGGTGGCGAGGCGTTCGTCGCAGTTGAGCATGTGCTGGACCGCGTCGAAAGCCGGATCGCCGATGAACGGTTTCGGGTCGATCACGAGCCACGGCTCACGCTGGGAGGCGAGGACGTTTCCGGCGTGCAGGTCGGTGCACAGCAGCACGCGGGGCTCGGCGCTGCGTGGCAGCTCGCGGAGCATGGCGGTTGCTTCGCGCGCGATGCCGGGATCGAGCCCGCGGTTGTCGGTCTCGAAGTCCTGCGCGAACCAGTGGGCCCATAGATCGCACATCTCCTGCAGCGAACCGAACGGGTGGCCATCGAACGGCTGGCGCTCCCACAAGTGCCCGCGAGGCGGGCGATCACGACGTCCTGCTCGGGCTCCGGCAGCGAGCATTTGAGCTGCACGCCGGGAACGCAGCGTTCGAGCAGCAGCGCGGTCGCATCTTCAAGCGAACGCGTTGCGAGGCAGCGCACCGCACCGTCGCCGTCCCAGAAGCGCAGCGCGTCGGCCTCGTGCTCGGCCTCGCGGTGGCGCCATCCGACCTTCAGCACGAGCTGATCGCCGGCCCCGTTGGTCGCGGGCGCGACCCACGCGCACTGCCCGCCCGGCAGATACGGATCGCCGAGCTCGAGCCCCCAGTCCGCTGCGATCTCCTCGACCTGCCGCGGCAGGTCGGCCAGCCACTCCAACCGCTCGGGATAATCGTCCTCGTCGACGGCGTCCGCGAGCTGCTGCGGGATCCGGATCGCGCTCACGACAATAGTGTCGCGTCCGGGTCGACGTTCGCCCGCTGAGCGCGGTAGTAGAGCATCCCCTCGTAGTCCGGCTCCTCAGACCGCAGACGAAATCCGGCGGCCTCGAGGCAACGGCGGGACGCCGTGTTCGCGGGCTCGACGCCAGCCTCAACCAGCTCCACGAGATGCAGCTCGGGTTGCTCCGTCAGGGCAGCGATCATCGCTCGCCCAAGCCCGCGGCGCCGCACCTGCGGGTCGATCACGAACGCGATCGACCCGGTCGCCACGTCGATCGACTCGGCGATGATCGGCCCGTCCGGTCCCTCGCCACCGTAGTAGACGGTGCAGCGATCGAACGTTCCGCAGTCGATGTAGCCGACGGGGTTGTCGGCCACGAGCGCGAGGTAGTGGTGCGCGCCGGTCTGTGTGGCGCCGCGGAACGTCGCTCCGATCGACCGGTTGGCGTTGGTGAGCATCGCTTCCGGCCAGTCTGGGCCGCCGAGGAACCGCTGCGTGTCGGGGTACTCGAACCACGCCAGGACCGCGGGCAGATCCCCGGGCGTGAGCGGGCGAAGTGTGAGGACCGGCTGCTTCACATGATCTCGGCGCTCGCGGTCGATTCCTCTCCGGGACGGGGGCTGTCGGCGTTCGCCGGTGGAGGCGGACCGGCATCCAGCGCGGCGCGGGCTTCGGCCTCGGTCGCGTAGCCGTGCAGGTGGGTGATCCGCCCGTCGTGGACCTCGGCCACGAGGAACCGCTCGCGCACCTCGAGGGCGTCGCCGGCCGGATGGACGTGCGCGAGCACGCGGTGTCCCTCCTCGACGAATGCGCTGACCGACACCTGGCGGTTGGCCAGCAGCCCCGTGCGCATCACCTCGAGCGCTTCGCGGCGCCCGTGGCAGCTGGGGGTCTGCCCGTCCTCGCCGGCGAGTCCCCACCAGTGGATCTCGCGCGAGAGCAGCGAGGCGAGCTCGTCGAACCGTCCCAGTGAGACGGCGGTGAAGGCGGCGGTCACGGTGCGCATCGCGGCTCCCGGTTGCTCCAGTGCCTCGAGCAGCTGTTGCGCTTCGCGTTGGTCGTGGTGCTCCGCCCATCCCGCCGCGGTGGCGTCATACGCGGTGTCGTGCAGGTTCGGATCGGCGCCGTGATCGAGCAGCAACCGGATGATCTCGAGATTGCCGCGCATCGCGGCCTCGTGTAGCGGCGCGGTCCGGGGTCGCGCGTTGACGTCGAACCCCAGCTCGATCAGCAGCACGACCGCCTCACGGCTGCTCTGCTCGGCGGCTCTCACCAGCTGCTCCGGGCGCCGCTCAATCGCGCGCTCCCGCACGCCGGGATCGGTGGCCAGCAGCCGGTTCACGGTGTCGCGGTCGCCGGCCATCGCCGCGGACACGAGCTCGTCGACCTGGTCGTGCTCCCAGTACGCGCCCGCGTCGACCAACAGCGACACGACGTCCATGTGGCCCGACAGCGCCGCCTCCCGCACCGGCGAGCGTCCCTGGTAGATCGGATGGCGCGACCCCCGGCCCTCCGGATCCACACCCCGGGCCAGCAGCCGGCGCACCCGGTTGGTCAACCCGTGGCCGGCAGCGGCCATCAGGAGATCCTCCACCATCGCCCGGGGTGAGCCCAGGCGCTCGCCGAGCTGCTGCCGCCACCGCCCGCCGTCACCGGTGCCGAGCCCAACTCGAACAAGAGCGCGAGCCAGTCCTCTTGCGGGTCCTGCCCCCAGCCCTGGTTGTAGAGCGCCTGAGCGTCGTTGGCATCGGCGCCGGCCTCCAACAGCAGACGAGCCAGAGCGAGCCGCTCCGGGTGCGACGGGATGTTGCCGCCGCCGCCCAGCGCGCCGGTCAGCGCGGTGAACGGCGGGACCAGCCCCTCCCACAGATACCCGGCGTTGGGATCAGCGCCGTGCTCCAGCAGCAGCCGCGCCACCCCGACCGCCGAGCGGCCCGGCCCGACAGCGACGCGCGAGTAGGTCAGATAGAGCAACGGCTCCCACCGGTGCGGGCCACCCACCAGCGAGGCTTGCGCCGGGTCGCTGTCCAGCAACTCGCGTGCGGCCTCGACCTCGCCGGTCGCGGCGATCGTGTGGACGCTCGCGCGCGCCAGCCAATCGTACTCCTCCAGCAGCGATTCGGCGCGGCGCAACCGGTCGGGGTCATCGTCGCCGTAGGTCAGGCACGCCAGCCGCAGAAACTCGTCGACGATCGCTCGCTCGTCGGCCAGCGGCCCGCCGACCGGCTGCTCGTGTGGGGAGCGGGCGTAGCGCACCAGCCCCAGATGCGCCTTGAGCTTCGGCCAGCTCGCGAACGCGAACTGGCGGGCGACCACCAGCTGCGCATCAGCGCGAGTGAACCGTTCGAGCTCCGGCGAGCCGGGCTGGGCGTCAGGCAGGCGCGGGTGGAACTCGCGCACGACTGCCGCCGCGCCGGCGCGAACCGCACGCTGAAACGACTTGGCGCCCTTCTTGAGCTGCTCGAGATTGGCGTTGCCGGGAAGTCCGCGGGGTGGCACAAGGGCCTCCTTTCACCACAGCTCCGAGTCCGCAATCGCGAGCCGGAAAGGAGACACCGACACCAACGATCTTCACCAACCAATCAGGTTTGCAGTTTCGCGCTTTCGTGACCACGGCGCGGACTGTCCGATCGGACTCCTGCTCCGCCGCTGAAGCAGTGACCAGCCACACACGCGCAGCTTGCCACCCTTGCATAGGCATGGATCCTCAAGGGACGATCCAACCGCACGTGCGCAACGCGCGAGAAGCACTCGTCCGCGTCGGCGTGGTCGCTCACGAGCGCCTGGTCGCCGAAGCAAATGTGCGCCGCACGCCGACCGCCAGGCCAAAGCGATCGCGTGGAGCCGGCGGGTTCGGCATTCTCGCGGCATGCCTATGCAATGCCGCCGACCGGCCGACCGCGTCCGGCTTCCGCATGAACAGCCGAAGCAGTCGTCGGCTGCTTCGGGGGTCAGACTGCTCGAATCGTTCCAAACCGAGCGTTTCGGGCCGCTCGAATCGGTGGTCCGTGGCTTTCCGCTCCACTGGCGAGCAGCACTGGGCCGATCGCCGAGCCGGACACCTGGTGGTCGGGCGGTCTGCTTCGCGGCTATGTTGGCTGATGCTGCGCCTACGAACGCCGCGGTGACGCCGGCCCCCGGAGGCCGGGCACTTCCGCATCCCGGCGCGGGAGCGGGCCGCGTTCTGTGGGATCGACGGCGCCGACTACCTGATCGGGGCTGCGGCGCGTGCGCGCGCCGCCGATCAGCCGACCGCCATCCCCAGGCTCTTACCGACGTTCGGGTACCAATAGGCCCCGGCCATGTACACCCATACCGCGGCGACCGCAAGAGTCATGGCGGCGGCGATCGCGAGCGTTGCCACCCAGCCCCGGGCACTCGAAAGCCTGGACGCGGCCAACAGCCCGAGCAACGTGAACTCCGGGTTTAGGTATCGCGGGAACAGCGTCTGCCATTGGATGATGAGGATGCCCGCGCCCAACGCCACCAGCCCGGTGACGAACGGGCTGCCGAGCAGGATCGCGCGCGGCAGGACCGACCGCCAGCCCCTGACGAACGCGGCGATCGCGATCAACAAGAGCGCGATCGGGACGAGACGCAGCAGCGTCTCGCGAATGGGCTCGTTGTATTGCGACCACCACTCTTCCGGCAGGACCGCGCGGCTGACGGTCCACTCTGAGTGCGTCACATCCTGGAGCCCGAACCGATGCCCGCCGGGGTCTATCACCCCCCGCTGCTCGCGCTTGACGATGCTCTCGCCGGTGAGCGCGCTGTACCGGTTTTCGTTCATCACGAGCAATGGCGCAAGCATCGCGACCGGCAACGCAAGGGTCAGCGCCAGCGTCCCTAGCTGACGCCGGACTCCATAGGTCCGTACGCGGGACACGATCGGCAGCAGCAACACCGGTGCGAAGCAGGCCAAAAGCAGAGACGTCAGCAACGCGAGGCCGAGCAGCGCGCCCGCCGCCACCAGCCACCGGCCGCTGCGCCGCACGTTCGCCTGCCAGCACGCGTAGATGAATGCCAGCCCCATCGGGAGCTCGAGGGCCCCGTAGGAGACCGTGATCAGCCGGACGAGCACGCCCGGCCACATCACCACCGACAGCGCCATGCAGAACGGCAGCAGCCAGCGTTTCGCGAACACGGCCCGCGCCAGTAGCGCCAGCAGCACGATCGAGACGACCAGCAGAAGCACGTCAAAGCTGCGGAGCACCCGCACCTTGGTGATGAAATCGCCGCCGCCGATGAGGTATGCGGGGGCCGCCAGCACGTAGTACAGCGGCATCTGAAAGGCCTCGTAGCTCTCACCCGCGAGACCGGCCTGACTGGCGGGCATCGGGCTTCGGCGCGGGTAGGTCCCCTCGTCGATCGCCTGCACCTGCCATGGCGTCCGGTCTGCCAGCGTGGGCACACGGCCGTGCTCGGCGATCGATTCGATGTACGAGATGTGCGCGCCCTCGTCGATCCCGAAGATCTGGAAGTGGGCAACGGTGAAGCCCGCCAGCACGAGGATCGCCGTCACCTGAAGCGCGGCTAGTGCCGCCGGGGTCCTTGCCAGACGGCTGGGCCATGCGGGGGCGAAAGATCCCGTGGCCTTGATTGCAGCTACAGTCGTCATCCCTGCTCCATTATCCCTCGGTGAACGCGTCGCGGGATCAGAATAAGAGCTACCGGCGGATCGTGCACGAGATCCTCGAAGAGGCAGAGGACATCGACCGGGTCGAGGACGAGGAGCACGGCGATCAGCGCGGCGATGAGCTGCCGCGGGAGATGCAGACCGAGGAGGGGCGTCGTGGCGCGTTCCGGGCAGCGACAATCGCAACGACACCGACCTTCGCCAACCCCGCCTCCCGGCACAGCTTCAGCACCCCGGTGAACAGCTCCGCGCGCTCGATCCCGCGCGAGGACCGGTTCCCCCTCGAGTACGCGTACAGCAGCAGCGCGACCATCATCGCCGGGTCATAAGCCGGGCGAGCATGACCATCCCGACGATAAGCGCGATAGAACGCGTCCAGGTCCATCTCAGCGACCGACCCAGGATCGTCCACACGAGATGGTCAGCCGGTACCCAATCCAGCAACGACGGCGGCATCGGCATTGCCTGGTCGCGGTCACACGCGATGAAGTTCTGGGCGGGATGCTCGTGCTGTCGCTGGCCCGGTGCCGGCGCCGATCACCGACCCGCGCGCCACAGCTCGCGCCAGCAGCTCCCGGCCGGGCTCTGCCCGCGCTTTGAACCGTGCGCCGCGCGTGGATCGGTGTAGGCGGCGGGTGTCGGCGTCGGGCCCGGCGCTTGGCTCACTCGCGGGAGGGACGCGACCGTTGCCGGCTGTGATCGGCTCGGTACGCGGCGGGGTTGGGTCGCTCGCGCTCATCAGGCAGCGATCCCCGCAAGCAGCATGTCGATCGCGCGACGGATGTTGGCCCAGCGGAACGCGCCCGGGTCAAGCGCGCCGTGGAGCATCAGCCCGTCGGTGAGCGCGAGCAGGATCGAGGCCAGCGCGTTGGCGGGAATCGCGCCCAGCTCTCCGGAGGCGATCGCCTCCTCGATCCATCCGCGCACCAGCTCCCGACGCCGCTGAGTCGCGAGCGCGAGCTGTTCGCGGACCGCCTGTTCGGTCAGCAGGTCGGCCCACAGGTCAGCGCGGACCTGCACCCGCGCGGTGTCCTCGCCGCGGGCCAGCATCGCCTGAGCAAAGCGCCGCACCCGCTTGACCCCCGACGAGCTCGTGCGTGTGATCGCCTCAAGCTCTGAGTCGAGCGCCGCGGAGTCATCCTCGAGCAGCGCGAGCAGCAGATCCTGCTTGTGGTCAAAGTAGCCGTAGAACGCACCCTTGCTCACCCCCGCCTCGGCGCACACATCATCGACGGTGAGGTCGCGAAACCCCTGGACGGCCGCGCAGCGCCACGCGGCGTCGATCAACAGCTGGCGGCGCTCGGTACGAGTCTCGGGACGAAGCTTAGGCAAGGTGAAAGCAAGGATCGCACGGCATATAAACCGACTCGTCAGTTTATATAGCACCGATACTCAATCGGGTTCGTCGTCAGGTAACGCCGTTGGCGGAGGACCCGGACGGGCGCCCAGGGGCGCCCGTCACGCGGACCCTTGCAGCGGACCGCGGGCCCGGGCGCCACCGGGTAGCCTGGGCTACGGAGTGCCGGGAAGTCTGATCGGCATGCCCGCACAGGGGCGCAGCCATGTGCGCAGACCAGTTCGACACCCCGAGATTCCTCGTCAGCACAGCGGCGGCGTGCTGTGGGTGGTGGACTGCTGTGTCTGACGGGCTGCTTTGCGGTCGTGTTGCTCTGTGCGGCGGCGGTCAGTCTGGTGACGAGCTGGCTTCTGGTATCGCGACTGGAGCGGATCGGCGCCCGCGCTGCCGGGGTGCAGCGGCTGATGAGCACGCCCTTCGGCGGACGGGTCCCAGCCTCCTGCCTACACTCGCGTGCGAGATGATCGACGAGTTGGTCTCCCAGATCGAGGCGCGATTCGGCGAGCTGCAGGGCGAGCTCTCAGACCCGTCCGTGATCGCGGACCGGGCTCGGTTCACCGCTGCCAGCAGGGCCTACAGCGAGCTCGAGCCGGCCGCCAAGCTGTCCGCCGAGTACCGCCACGCGGTGGATGACTTACGCGGTGCTCGTGAGCTGCTGGCCGAGGACGGGGAGGACTCCGAGCTGCGGGCGCTGCTCGAGTCCTCAGGCGAGCGGATCGAAGCGCTGGAGGAGGAGATCCGGCTGGCGATGGTCCAGCGCGATCCCAACGACGAGAAGAACGTGATCGTCGAGATCCGCCCGGGGGCGGGCGGGGAGGAAGCCGGGCTTTGGGCCGGCGACCTGTTCCGGATGCTGAGCCGGTACGCCGAGCGCCGCAGTCTCGCGGTCGAGCTGCTGTCGGTCGGCGATGGGACATACACCTTTGCGGTCAAGGGTGCCGGTGCCTACTCGATCTTCAAGTTCGAGGGTGGCACCCACCGCGTCCAGCGCGTGCCGGAGACGGAGTCCCAGGGGCGCATACACACCTCCACGGCGACGGTCGCGGTGCTGCCGGAGGCCGAGGAGGTCGAGGTCGGCATCGACTCGGGCGATCTGCAGATCGACGTCTACCGCAGCTCGGGACCGGGCGGACAGTCGGTCAACACCACCGACTCAGCGGTCCGGATCACGCACCGGCCGACTGGGATCGTCGTCTCGATGCAGGACGAGAAGTCCCAGCTTCAGAACCGCGAGCGCGCGATGCGGGTCCTGCGCGCCCGGCTATACGAGCGCGCGATCGCACAGCAGCGGGCCAGCACCGACGCCGATCGGCAGGCGCAGGTGGGAACGGGAGAACGGGCCGGGAAGATCCGGACCTACAACTTCGGCGAGAAGCGGGTCAAGGACCACCGCATCAACCTGCTCGTCCACAACCTCGAGGGCATCCTGATCGGGGAGCTCGACGAGCTGACGGCCGCACTCCAGGACGACGAGAAGCGCCGGCGGTTGAAGGAGTGACTGGATTGGGGGAAACCGAGGCGGTCGCGCGGGCGCCCTCGTCCGCGCGGGACGAGCCTTTGCCGGGGTGCCCGTGGCTCATCCGCGATGCGCTGGCGAGTGGCGCGACGGCGCTGGGCGCCGCGGGCTGTGACACCCCGCGGCTGGACGCCGAGCTGCTGCTCGGCGAGGCGTTGGGGGTCTCACGGAAGACCCTCGTGCTCGACGCCGCCACGACCCTGGACGCGGATGGCGCCGCCCGTTTCCGGGTGCTCCTGGGGCGGCGGGCGGAGCGCGAGCCGGTGGCCTCCGTCCTCGGGCGCAAGGGCTTTCGCCACATCACGCTCGCGGTCGATCGGCGGGTCCTGATCCCGCGGCCCGAGACAGAGCTGCTGGTCGAGGTCGGCCTAGGGCTGCCCACAGGCGCGCGCGTGGTGGACGTGGGTACCGGGAGCGGAGCGATCGCGCTGGCGCTCAAGCAGGAGCGCCCAGATCTCATCATTACTGGGACCGACTGCAGCGCCGGCGCGCTGGCGGTTGCCCGGGCGAACGCCTTGTCGCTGGATCTCGAGGTCCGATTCGTGAAGGCCGATCTGCTCGATGGCGGCGAGTACCACGGTGTGCTCGCCAACCTTCCGTACGTCGCCAACGGTGAACGTTTGCACCTGGCTCCCGAGATCTCGCGCTACGAGCCATCGTGCGCGCTCTTCGGAGGGCTTGATGGCCTGGACCTTGTGCGCCGCCTCCTCGCTTCGGACCTTGGGGGCGCCTTGCTGGTGGCGCTGGAGGTCGGCTTTGACCAGGCGGGGCCGGTGTCGGAGCTGTTGGGCGAGCGCGGGTTCGCAACGGTGGAGCGCTGGCGGGACCTCGCGGGGCACGAGCGCGTCCTTGTGGGGCGCTGATGAGACTGGCGCACTCCCGACGGTGGTGCAGGCGACTAAAGGATGACCCGTGAGCGCGGCGTCCTGCGCATCCGGTTCGCCGAGCGCGCAGGCGCAGGCGTTCGAGCGCTGCCTGGCGGCTGGCGGTGTGGCCGTGTTCCCCGCCGACACGGTCTATGGGCTCGCCTGCGATCCGCGCAACGGCTCCGCGGTGCGCCGGCTCTACCTCCTCAAGCGCCGTGCGCCCGAGAAGCCCGCGGCAGTGATGTTCTTCGACCTGTCGCTGGCGCTCGCGGCGCTACCCGAGCTCGGGCACCGGACGAGGGCGGCCCTTGGCGCGTTGCTCCCCGGCGCCCTGACCGTGCTGCTCGCCAATCCAGCCGCTCGCTTTCCGCTCGCGTGTGGCAGCGAGCCGGGGACCCTCGGCCTGCGGGTTCCGGTGGTCGAGTCTGGGCCGCTGTCGGGCGCGCGCCGGCCGGCGCTGCAGTCGAGCGCGAACTGTGCGGGCGGGCCTGATCCGCGCTGTCTCGAGGATGTCCCCGAGTCGATCCGTGACGTCGCGGATCTCGTGATCGAGGGCGGGGAGCTGCTGGGTGTTGCGTCGACAGTCGTCGATCTGCGCCGCTACGAGGAGGGAGGCTCGTGGTCGGTGGTCCGCCCCGGGGCCGTGGATGAGGATGCGCTGAGGGCCGCGCTTGGATAAAGGGAGGGCAAGGCCGCGCTGAGGGGGCTGGCGCTCGGGCGCGCGTGGCGGCGGATCAGGCGTACGGAGCCGCCGTAAGGCGCGCGCGGATGGCGTCTTGCTGAGGTGGTCGAGTAGCGAAGAAGCAGGCAGACGCGCTGCTATCGTCGGCCGCCGTGAGCGTCGATCTGCCGCACGACTTCTTCAACCGGTCGCTCGCCGAAGTCGACCCCGAGATCGCGCGGGCGCTCGCCGCAGAGCTCGAGCGCCAGCAGCGCACGCTCGAGATGATCGCCTCGGAGAACTTCGCCCCGGTCGCCGTGCTCGAGTGCCACGGCTCGGTGCTCACCAACAAGTACGCCGAGGGTTACCCCGGAAAGCGCTACTACGGCGGGTGCGAGTACGTCGACATCGCCGAGCAGCTCGCCATCGATCGTGCCTGCGAGCTCTTCGGGAGCGAGCACGCGAACGTCCAGCCGCACTCCGGTGCCCAGGCCAACACCGCCGTTTACCAGGCGCTCCTGCAGCCTGGTGACACGATGATGGGGCTCGAGCTGGCCCACGGCGGCCACCTCACGCACGGGATGAAGATCAACGTCTCGGGCCGGCTCTACGACATCGCCGCCTATCAGGTCGACCGGGAGACGAGCCTGATCGACATGGACGAGGTGCAGCGGATCGCCTCAGAGCGCCAGCCAAAGCTCATCCTCGCAGGCTGGTCGGCATACCCGCGCTTCCTGGACTTCGAGCGCTTCCGTGCGATCGCCGACTCCGTCGGTGCATACCTCGTCGTCGACATGGCTCACTTCGCGGGGCTGGTGGCAGCCGGTCTGCATCCGGACCCGGTCCCCTACGCCGATGTCGTGACGACCACGATCCACAAGACGATCGGCGGTGGCCGTGGGGGAATGATCCTGTGCACCGAGGAGCTGGCGAAGAAGATCGACTCGGCGGTCTTCCCGGGCCAGCAGGGCGGTCCGCTCGAGCACGTGATCGCCGGCAAGGCGGTCGCGCTGCGCATCGCCGGCTCAGAGGCCTTCCGCGAGCGCCAGGAGCGCACTCTGGCCGGTGCGCAGGCCGTGTCCTGCGAGCTGCTCGGCGCCGGCCACGGGGTGCGCGTCCTGACCGGAGGAACGGACGTGCACCTCGTGCTGTGCGATCTGCGCGCCAGCGAGCTGGACGGCCGTCAGGCCGAGGACCGCCTTGCGTCGATCGGGATCACCGTCAACCGCAACGCCGTGCCGTTCGATCCGCGGCCGCCGGCGATCTCGTCGGGGCTGCGGATCGGGACGCCGGCGCTCGCCACGCGGGGGCTACAGGCCGAGGACTTCGAGGAGGTCGGAAAGATCATCGCGCAGGCGCTGGAGCCCGGGGAGGCATTCACGCAGCGGCGGTCGGAGCTGACCGAGCGGGCAGCGGCTGTCGCCGAGCGCTATCCCTTGTACACGGGGCTGCCCACGCCGGCCACTGCCTGAGGAATCGCGCCCGCCGGGCGTTGGGAGAAAGCCTTACTGAGCAACCGCGCCCTGCGGGCGCCCGCAGGAGCAGCAGCGAGTTCCTGCCCGCACGTGCGCTGTTTGTCGGGTATATTGCCGCCAGCCGGTTCGCGCCGGTAAGTCAAGGGAGGAGACCAAGATGGTGATGCGCCGTTCTGCAGGAAGATGGGTCATGGGTGCCGGTGCCGTCGCCGTTGTATCTCTGGGGCTCGCCGGCTGTGGCAGCAGCAGCAGCAGTAGCAGCTCGTCGAGCTCCGACGCAATATCGACGGCGTTGATGGACCCCGGGATTCGCACGGTGCAGATTCCCAAGCAGAAGACTGCCCTGAAGATCGCCGTTCCCCCTTGCTCGGAGGCGCAGGTGGTGCAGTCGGGCAGCGGTGCGGTACCGCCTGGCTCCAACGAGATCGTCATCCCACCCGGTTCTTTGACGGAGACGGTGGCGATCCAGCCGTGCATGGCCCCGATGAGCTCGTCGAGTTCGAGCAGCAGCAGCTCTAGCAGCAGCAGCAGCAGCAGCGCGCCGCCTCCGTCGCCACCTCCGGCGAGCACGATCCTGGTCACCCCCGGAGGCGGTTCGGCTGCACAGGCGAGCTCCGGGCAGACGCCCCAGAACCAGCTCGTCGTGCCGTCGAATAGCAACATCACGACGCTGATCGTCCCGCCGTGCACGGAATCGAGCGCCAGCAGCAGCAGCTCGAGCAGCAGCAGCAGCAGCTCGAGCAGCGGGGGCAGCCAGACCGCGCTGATTCCATCTTCTAAGGGGAAGGCCAGCGCTACGGCGGCACCCTGCATGGCCATGGCGTCGTCATCGAGCTCCAGCAGCTGAGCATCGGCCCGGGCTCTTAGATGGCCGGCGCGAAAGAATGGTTAATGTGCACGTGGGCGTCGCGGTTGCGATGCCGATCGCGACGTTAGGCCGAGCAGCGGAGGGATAGCGATCGCCGCCCAATCCGAAACGCAAGGGCCATCTGGCGACTCCGGCCCCGCGGAGCGCAGGGTGCCCGGTGCCAACCGCACTGTCTGGTCCGTGATGCTCGGGCTGCTGGTTTTCCTGGTGGTCCTGGGCGTGGTTTCGGGAAAAACGAGCAGCACGCCCAGTAGCACGATTACCCAGGGCATGCGCGCCGTCGTCGTCCCCACCGCTGACGCCGCGCGAACGGTCGTCGTGCCCCCTTGCGGAACCGGTGCGCCGATCTCCTCGGGCGCCACCGCCAGCTTCGCCGGCGTCACCGGGGTGACGATCGTGCAGCTTCCACAGGGCTCGGGCATCAGGCTCGTCCTGGTCCCGCGCTGCGCCGCCGGCAGCGGCGCGGCAACTGGCACGAGCTTGCTGCCCTCGGCGGCATTCGTGCCCAAGCCGGGCACCCCGATTCCGGCGACCGGCACCGGAACCGCCAACAGCAGCTCGTCGACCAGCAGCGGGTCCTCGAGCAGCAGCGGCCCCGTGGTCTCGGACCCGAGCGCCGCGACGTCACAGCTCGTGGTCAGCACCGGCAGCGATGTCCGCGTCGTGGTAGTCCCGCCCTGCAAGGGCACGTCCACGGGTCCCTCCGAGCAGATCCTCGGCAGCTCGAAAGGCTCTCCGGGAACGGCCGTCGCGCGCGCCTGCTAGAGGAGCCCGGCATGGCCGCCGAGGAGCCCGCGATGGCCGCCGAGGAGCCCGCGATGGCCGCCGAGGAGCCCGCGATGGCCGCCCCGCGCTCTCATTCCAAGCGTGCGGTCTGGGCGCTGCTCGCGCTCGCGCTCGTGCTGCGCCTGGGGGTGGTTGCGGCCACCGCCGATACCCCCACGACTCTCGATCCCGCGGATTTCAGCCGGACGGGGCTGTCGATCGCGCAGGGTCACGGCTTCCCGCAGACCAACCGTGCGCCCGGGGGCGGGCCAAGCGCCTTCCGCCCGCCCGCCTATCCGGCGCTGCTGGCGGGTGTCTACGCGCTTGCCGGCGAGGAGGCGCCGCCGGCCGGCCGTGTCCTCAGCGCTCTGCTCGGGACGATCGCTGCCGGCTTGACCGGCCTGATCGCCGCGCGCATCTGGGGTAGGCGCGTAGGGATGATCGCGCTGACGCTCGCCGCCGTGGTGCCGCCGATGGTCGTTATGAGCACGGCGCTGATCTCCGAGGCGCTGTTCGTCCCGCTCGTGCTCGGCGCGATCCTCACCGCGATCGAGTCCCGACGCTCGCCGCATCCCCTGCGCTGGGCGGCCACGACCGGGCTTCTGATCGGCATCGCGGAGCTGACGCGCACCAACGCCGCAGTTCTCCTCCTGCCGCTCGGCCTTGCCGTCTGGACGCGGCGGCCACGGTGGCAACCGCGCGCGCTGCTCACCCCAGCCATCGTGATCCTCGCGGCAACCGCGACCGTGGCGCCCTGGACGATCCGCAACGGCGTCGTCCTGCACGCCTTCGTACCCGTCTCAACCGAGGTGGGATACACCATCGCCGGCACCTATGACGACGCCTCGCGCAACGACCACCGCTGGCCCGCAGTCTGGAAGGAGGCCGAGCATGGTGCCTCGCCCGAGTACCAGCCGATCGTCTTCGATGCGTCGATCGGCCGTTGGAATGAGGTGACCCTCGGCGCTCGCCTCCAGGCACAAGCGCTCGCCGAGATCCGCAGCCATCCCGCCTACCCGCTGAAGGTCCTCTACTGGAACTCCGTGCGCCTCTTCCATCTCGGAGAGCTCGATCTGGCAGTCGACAACCTGCGCAACACCGGCATCCCCCAACCGGCCGGGCTCTGGGAGATCTTTGGCTTCTACCCACTCCTCGTGCTGGCTCTCGGCGGCCTCCTCCTCCGTCGCGCGCGTGGCTCGCCGGGCTGGCTGTGGACCATTCCCGTCCTCCTGTCAACGATTCTCTTCGTGACGAGCTTCATCCGCTTCCGGATGGCCCTTGATCCCTTCTTCGTCATGCTGGCGGCGCTCGCCCTGGCCCCCCTGCGCAACCCGCGGTTGCCCGTCCGGCTCTGGCCCGGATGGTGGGCGGAGCGCCGGCGAGTCACAGCACCCAAGTGAGCGCCGACGCCGGCCTGCTCATGGCCTGATTCGGAGCGGCCGCAGTGGCAAGACAGGGGTCGCACCCGGGCGCGCGGCCTGCGGTCCTGAGCGGCTGCCATGCTACGCAGACGCCATGCGTTACTGGGACGCAGTGTTCGCCTTCCTCGTCGCGATGGCCGTGGCCGTGACGCTGACGCCGCTCGCGGCTGCGCTCGCCCGGCGGATCGGCGCCGTTTCCAAGCCCCGCGAGCGGGGGCTCTCGGAGCGCGAGACGCCGCAGCTCGGGGGGCTGGCGATCCTCGCAGGGGTTCTGGTGGCGGCGGCGATCTGGATGCCTGAGACGATCAAGCTCGCCCGCTCCTTGGGAGCACCGCCCGGATCGGGTGGGACGGTCCACACTTGGACGGTCATCGTCGGCGCGTGCGTGATCACGCTGGTCGGCGCGATCGATGATGCTCGAGACCTGCGCCCGCAGTGGAAGCTGCTCGGCCAGATCATGGCGGCGGTGATCGTAGTCGAAGGGGGCGTGGTCGTCACCGATGTGACGCTCCCGTTCTTCGGCGCATTGCAGTTCCCCAACGAGGGCGGTGTCCTGACCGTGCTCTGGCTCGTTGGGCTGATGAACGTCGTGAACTTCTCCGACGGCGTCGACGGCCTGGCGGCGGGCCTGTGCACGATCGACGGTGTGGCGTTCTCGATCATCGCGTTCGACTTGCACGTCGGCGGGGCCGCGGTGCTCGCGGCGCTGACCGCGGGTGCCGCGCTCGGCTTCCTGTTTCACAACTTCCATCCTGCGAGGGTCTTCATGGGCGACTCGGGGGCCAACCTGCTGGGCTACCTGCTCGGGGTCGCCGCGGTGGTGGGCTCGCTGAAGACAGGCGTGGTGGTCGCGTTGGCCGTGCCGCTGGTGATCCTCGCCGTACCCTTCCTCGACACGAGCTTCGTGATCGCCAAGCGCCTGAAGTACCGGCGCAAGCCGTGGTCTGCGGACGCCAATCACTTCCATCATCGAATGGCGCGGATCGGCTTCAGCCAGCGCAGGACCGTCGCGTACCTATACGCCTGGACGCTGATGCTGGCGGGGGTGGCGCTCGCGCTGCGCTTCGTCCCCTACCACGACCGGAACGGTCCGCGCCGCCAGTATCATCTCGGCTGGTCGCTGGTGATGACCGCGATCATCCTGATCGCACTCGCCGCGAGCGTCTACCTCGTGTACGTGCTCGAGATCCTGAAGTTCAAGAAGCGCCGCGCGCGCGAGCTCGAGCAGACCGACCCAGAGGCGCTTGCCGACCCGGCGACGCGCGAGCACGAGATCGACGAGCGCGTGCGTCGGGACCTCGAAACAGGCGAGTTCAAGCGGGTGGGACAGTGATCCCCCGTCATCAGGCCGACTCGAGCGCGGCGAGATGAGCGAGCTCGGCCGGACCGAGCGCGCGGCTCTGGCCGCGATCGCGCTGAGCACCGTGCTGGCGGGGATCGCACGCTACGCGCACGGCGTCTCACAAGTGCTCGCCTTCGCCTTGGCGACGCTCGCGCTGGCCGGCCAAGCCTGGATCGTCTCCTTTGCGACCGAGCAGGTAGGGCGGCGGCTCGGCCCCGCGATCACCGGCTTGATGCAGTCGACGGTCGGCAACCTGCCCGAGTTCTTCGTGGTTATCTTCGCGCTCGGCGCGGGACAGCGGATCGTCGCCGAGACGGCGATCCTGGGCTCGATCCTGGTCAACGCGCTGCTCGTGCTCGGGCTCGTGATCGTCGCCGGAGCGCGCAGGGCCGGCGATCACGTGATGCGCTTCAGTCCGAGGCTTCCCAACGACACGGCGACGCTGCTGCTGGTCTCGACCTTCATCATCGTCCTGATCGGGCTCGCCAACTCGGCTCATGACACCGCCAGCCACCACACGCAGACGATCTCGATCGTCGGCGCGGTGGCGATCCTGGTCGTCTATGCGAGTTGGCTACGCCAGTACCTGCGCCCTGATGGCAATCCGGTCCCGCGGGCCGAGCAGCCGCGGGCCGAGCAGCAGCGCGCCGAGCAGCCGTGCGCCGAGCAGCAGCGCGCCGAGCAGCCGTCCGCTCACCAGACAGACGCCCGAGATCCGGACGCCGAGCAGCCACGCTTGCCGGCCCGCGTCAGCATCGCGCTGCTGGCAATAGCCGGGACGGCTTCTGCGTTCGTCTCGGACTGGTTCGTGCACGCGCTCCAGCCGACGATCCAAACGCTGCACATCTCGCAGGCGTTCGCGGGTCTGGTGATCGTCGCGATTGCCGGCAACGCGGTCGAGAACGTAGCCGGGATCGTGCTGGCGGCCAAGGGCCGCTCGGAGCTCGCGATCTCGGTGGTCAAGAACTCGGTCGCGCAGATCGCGGCGTTCCTGTACCCGCTGCTGGTGCTGGTCTCGCTGCTGACGGCCACGACGCTGACCTTCTCGCTGGCGCCCGTCTACATCGGCGCATTGTTCGGAAGCGCGCTGATCGTGTGGCAGATCACCGGCGATGGGGAGGCGACCGTGTTCGAAGGAGCGGCGCTGATCGCGACATTCGTGATCCTCGCGACCGTAGCCGCTTTCGAGACGTAGCCGCGGCAATGGACGGCCCGGAGTTGCCGATCACCGCCAAACCACCAGCTGAAGGCTCTGCTATCTTACGTTTACGTAAGGAGCAGCTTCACGAGTGACGGGACACCGAGCCGGTGGACCCTGAATCGGCTGAAAGGACGTGCCGCGCTGCCTACGCTCACAACCCAACCCCGCCGCCCACGTAAATCGGCCCAGCCCGCGCGAGACAGGCCCGCGCCGGACCAGCCCGCGCGAGAGCGGCCCGCAAGGTCTGGGGCAGCACTCAGGCGCCGCAAGCCCGCGCAAGGGTTCGCACGCCGGCTCGGCGTCAACTCCGAGCACAGTTCTTACAAGTGGTGGGCGCTGTCGTGCACGAGCTTCGGGATGCTGCTGGCGACGATCAACTCGGGCACGCTGATCATCGCGCTGCCAAACCTCGAGCGCAGCCTCCACACGAGCCTGCTCGAGCTGGTGTGGGTGATCCTCGTCTACATGATCGCCTCCACGGTTCTCGTGCTGAGCGCCGGCCGGCTGTCTGACCAGTTCGGGCGCAAGAAGGCTTACATCGGGGGATTCGTAGTGTTCGCGCTCGCGTCGCTGGGCGCCGGCTTCGCAGCCAACGGCACCGAGCTGATCCTGTGGCGGATCCTGCAGGGGATCGGCGGAGCGTTCCTGTTCGCGAACTCCGCGGCGATTGTCACCGACGCGTTTCCGCGCGAGCAGCTCGGCCTTGCGATGGGCACCAACACGATGGTTGCCGCGGTCGGATTGGTGATCGGGCCGGTGCTCGGTGGCGCGCTCGTGGCGATCGCATGGCCGTGGGTGTTCTGGTTCAACGTCCCGTTCGCGCTCGCGGGATGCCTGTGGGCGGCACTGGTGCTGCGCGAGATGAGCGGGCGCTCGGAGGACCGCGAGTTCGACTTCGCCGGTACCGTCACGTTCCTGGTCGGCCTCACGGGACTCGTCTTCGGGATCTCCAAGGGCGGGCTCTCAGGTTGGAGCTCGCCGCTCGTGATCGGCGGCTTGATCGCCGCTGTCGTGTTGCTACCCGCATTCGTGCTGATCGAGCGCCACCGCCGTTCGCCGATGCTCGATCTGAGCATTTTCACGGGTAGCCGGCTGTTCTCCGCCGCCGCGGCGACCGCCTTCATCAGCGGGCTGTCGCGGTTCGCGCTCATGTTCGTGTTCGTGTTCTACTTCCAGGGGGTCCAGGGCGACTCACCGATCCTGGCCGGGGTCAAGCTCGCGCCGCTGGCGCTGGGGATGCTCGTCGCCTCACCGCTGGCAGGGATATGGGCCGACCGGCGCGGGTCCCGGGGCATGGCGGTGCTGGGCATGCTTGTCACAGCGCTGGGGCTGGTGGCGATGACGGCTCTCGGCCGCGACACGAGCTATGTCGCCAGTGCGGTGTACCTGTTCGTGGTCGGCCTCGGGTCGGGGATGTTCAATTCACCCAACACCGCCGCGATGATGGGCACTGTGGCTGCTCACCGGCGCGGGATCGCGGCCGGTGCCCGGGTGCTGGTTCAGAACACTGGCGCGGTCATCTCGATCGCGTTCGTGCTCGCGGTCATCACCTCGGCGGTTCCCAAGAACGTCCTCTTCAAGGTGTTCTCGGGTCTCGCGAATCACATCTCCAGCGCCGAGCTGCACCCGTTCATAGCGAACATGCACACGGCACTCTGGTGCCTGGCGGCTATATCGCTACTCGGAGCGGCGGTGGCTGGCGCGCGACCCGCACTCGTAGCTTCGAGCGATCCCCAGGCGGAGCACGCCGAGTCGGGCATGGGCGTGCCCCGCCCGCAGGCGGAGCACGCCGAATCGAGCGCGGGCGCACCACAGCCGGCCTCGGCTGTGCAATGAGCGCCACGGCGCAGAGGTCGCTGCGGATCGGCGAGGTCGCGCAGCTCACCGGGACGACGCCGAGGACGATTCGCTACTACGAGGAGATCGGACTGCTGCCGGGAGCCAACGACCGGGCGCAGGGCAAGCACCGCTGCTACACGCGCTCTGACGCCGATCGCGTGAGCGAGATCGTCCGCCTTCGAAACCTCCTCGGGCTTTCGCTCGAGCAGCTCTCGAAGCTGCTCGACGCCGAGAGCGCTCGCGCCGAGCTCCGCCGCGAGTACCAGCAGGCTGAGCACCCGGCCGCGCGCAGGACGATCCTCGAGCAGGCGCTCGGGCACATCGAGACCCAGCTCGAGCTCGTGCGCAGCCGCCGGCTCGAGCTTGAGCAGCTCGAGGCGGAGCTGGTCCGCAAGCAACGCTCGGTGCGCCGGCGCCTGGCGCAACCAGATCAATCAGGGTAATGTCTCGAGGCCATGGCCGGCTATGACGACGATGACTGGGTCGGCGAGCCTCCGGAGGGTCACTACACGCGCGACCGTGCGAAGCCCGAGTTTTGGAGAAGCCACTGGCCGCTTTCCGGCGCCGGTCTAATCGTGGTGCTCGTCGTGCTCGTAGTCATTCTCCTGACGCGCTGAGCCAATAAGCGGACGTGGGCTCTGTAAGCGAATCTGCCGGACCGCTGATCAGCATCGTGGATGCCGACCCCGACCTCGCCGAGCTGCTCGACGAATCGCAGCGGGAGGGGGCGCGCCGCGAGGCGCTGACACGCATACGCCGTCTTTCTCCGGGCGACTGGGACGCCGCACGGGCGATCGAGTCCGACACGCACCACCGCGGCTTCCTGATCATCGACGGTCTGCTCACGCGCGAGGTTCATGTGCTGGGGCGCCGGTGCGTCGAGCTGCTGGGTCCCGGCGATGTCATGCGCCCGTGGAGCTGGGATGCCGATGGGTCCCATGTCCACGCCGAGGTGGGCTGGGTGGTGCTCGAACCGACGCGTCTGGCAGTACTCGACCACGGCCTGGTGACGCGCATGACACCCTGGCCCGCACTTGGGGTGGAGCTCTTCAGCCGCGGCACCCGGCGCGCGCACTCGCTGGCGGTGGTCCTGGCGATCGCCCATCATCCGCGGATCGACGACCGGCTACTGCTGACGCTCTGGCACCTCGCCGAGCGCTGGGGACGCGTGGGACCGGATGGCATCGCAGTGCCATTGCCCCTCTCCCATCAGCGGTTGGCCGACCTGGTCGGCGCACACCGCCCCTCCGTGACGACGGCGATGGGCGATCTCGTCCGTGCGGGGTCAGTCAGCAGGCGAGACGACGGGGCCTGGACACTCCACGGCTCGCCGCCGGACGCGCTGCGACACCATCGGTTAGCCGCCGCGATGACCTGAGTGCGCAAGCTCTGCATGCACGGTGGCGACCAGCCGACCCGGGCAGTGAGCTCCGCAGGGCCGGCGACGCCTTCCCTCAGCGTCGCCGGCCTTCCGCTCAGCTTCGCCGGCGCCCCCTCGGCGTCGCCGGCCTTCCGCTCAGCTTCGCCGGCGCCCCCTCGGCACCGCCGGCCTTCCTCTGCACTGCGCCGGCGCCTCCCCTTGGCGCCGGCCCTTCCCCTCGGCTTTCGCCAAGCTTTTTCTCAGCGCAGCGGCGCGCGCCGTCCGCCGAAGAAGGCCAGGACGGCTAGGATCGCGATCAGGAACAGCAGTGGGTGCACTGTCACGCCGCCGACTACGGCGAGGATCAACAAAATGACTGCAAGTGCGAAGAGCATGCTCACCTCCCTTGTTGGCTTTCCCGACAGTACCCTCGAGGACAGGCGCGGGGACGTTCTCGGGTCCGCGTCCAGACGTCCGCGTGCGTACCGCACGCGGCGCCAGCGATGGATCCGGCGGCGTTTTCGCCGATGAGCTAGGATGGCCCGCGCTTCTCGCGCTTCCAGCTCAGGCGCAACCGCCACCGCAACCGCTCCACCCGCTTTGACCTGCAATAGAGACCGCACCGACCGTTACCCAGTCTGCGTCTGTCCGGGGAGCCCCCTTTGGCACTAGGCGCCGGCGCGGCCTTCGAAGAGCGTTTCAGCTTCATGGTGGTTCTGCGGTATCTAGATGTCGTGCTTGTGGCAATCGTCACGGCTCCCGCGCTCGCGCTTGGGGCGCCCATGCTCGGTTACGCGCTGGGTGGCGGGGGATGGGTCTTGCAGCGCATCCTCGCCGCGGTCGATAAGCGCTGGCTGAACAGGGTGGCCGACCCGCGCAAGCGCCTGGGCGTCAACTTGTTTGAGGCGTTCGGGCGAATCTGGCTGCTGGCGGGCGCGATCATCGTCTCGGGAGTGGTTGCGCGCGCGGACGGGCTCACCGCCGCGCTGGTCATCCTTGGCGCCTACTCGGTGGCCCTCCCGATCAGGGTGATCGCCGGACCGCCGCAAGGCAAGCGCAACGCCCCCGGATCGCAGCAAGGCAAGCACGCCACCCCCGGATCGCCGCAGGGCCAGCGCGCTCGATGACCCTGCGGGGAATGAGCAAGCGGAGGAAGATCGGGCTCGGGGTCGTGCTCGTCTACGTGCTGGGGCTGATCGTCTTCGGCGTGGCCTTTGGCGTGAAGGGTGCCAAGAACAACGCCTACAAGCCACAGGAGGAGTTTCACCTGCTTACCTGGGCCCACCTGTTCGGACCGATCAACCTCAACAAGGGCGTCCTCTATCTGTTGATCGCCGCCGGGTTGACGGTCGGGATCATGGTGTGGATCTCCAAGCGCATGCAGATGCGCCCGAACCGCGTGCAGACCGCTGTCGAGTGGCTCTACAGCTTCTCCCTGGACTTGTCGCACGACAACATGGACCAGCGGATGGCCAGGAAGTGGTTTCCCCTGGTCGCCACGCTGTTCACGTTCATCCTCGTCTCGAACCTGATCGGCTACATCCCGCTGCCCGTCAACTCCGGCGCGAGCTTTCACCTGTTCGGTGCCACGATCCCGTCGTTCCAGATCTTTGCCGCGACGACCAACGTGGCATTCCCGCTGACGCTCGCGCTGATCGTCTTCTTCGCCTACAACGCCGAGGGCGTCCGCGCCTACGGGGGCACAGGGTACCTGAAGAGCCTGATCCCGCCGGGCCTGGAAGGGAAGATGGTGCTCTTCATCTTCCCGATCGAGATCATGTCGAACTTCCTGCGGTTGATCTCGCTGACGATCAGGCTGTGGGCCAACCTGCTCGCCGGTCACCTGCTGATCGGGTTCATGGCCGGTGACTTGGCGGTGCTCCTCGGCCTGCAGATCGTGGGCTGGTTCACGCTGCCCCTGGCGATCATCCTCTTCCTGTTCGAGGCCGTGTTGATCGCCGGCCTGCAGGCCTTCATCTTCGCCATCCTGAGCGCCATCTACCTCGGTGGCGCCGTGTCCAGCCAACATTAGTATCGATAAGGAGCTTCGAGCCATTCTCAGCCACTTCCTCACACTCCATGTCTTCCATCTGTTCGCGCAGGCCGGAGGTGACCCCACCATGACGGGCTCCGCCGCCGGAAAATCGATCGCGCTCGGCGTGGGCGCCGGTGGCGGGGCGGCCGGCGCGGGTGCCGGCATCGGCATCATCTTCGGCAAGGTGATCGAGTCGGTGACCCGCCAGCCCGAGATGCGCGACGAGATCAGCTCGATCCAGTGGCTGGGCTTCGCGCTCACCGAAGCATGCTTCTTCTACGGCCTGGTGGGCGGCTTCATCGCCTTCTTCCTCTAGCCGATGACCGTGCTCTCCGCCCTGACCAACATGCCGATTGCTGCCAGCAGCTCCAGCGGCTCGTGGCTGATCACGCCCGATGTGGGGCTGATGATCTGGACGCTGGTCGTGTTCGGGGTCTCGCTCTACATCCTCAACAAGGCGGTGTTCCCCCGTCTGCGGGATATCCTCGACAAGCGCCAGCACTCGGTCGAGGAAACGATGGACGCCGCCGATCGCACGCGGGGCGAGGCGGACAAGCTGCTCGACGAGTACCGCGAGCGTCTCAGGGAGGCCCGCCAGCAGGCCGAGGAGATCCTCGAGCGCGCCCGCCACACCGCCGAGGGGCACCAGAGCCACGCCATAGAGGAAGCCCAGGCCAAGCGCGAGGAGATGATGGAGCAGACTCGGCGCGAGATCCAGGCCGAGACCCGCCGCGCGCTGGAGCAGATCCGCGGCGAGGTCGCCGACCTGACGGTGATGGCGACTGAGCGGGTGACGCGCAAGGTGCTCACCGAGGAGGACCAGCGCCGCCTTGTGTCCGATGCCCTGCAGGAGCTCGACTTCAGCGCGCTGAGCGCAGGGAGCTCGGCCAACTGATGGAGGAGGTGGCCACTGTCTATGCGCGTTCGCTGTTTGAGGTCGCCTCCGAGCGCGGCGTGCTCGAGGATGTGCGCGAGCAGCTTGGGCAGTTTGCCGATGCGCTCGATGAGAACCGCGAGCTGATGACCTTCTTCTTCTCGCCCTACTTCTCCACCAAGGAGAAGAAGGAGGGCTTGGAGCGCGCGATCGAGGATGCCGAGCCGGCCTTCCTGAACTTCTTGCAAGCGCTGCTCGAACGCAACCGCATGCCTGCGATCTTTCGCATCCGCGCTGAGTACGAATCGCTCTGGGACGAGAAGAACAAGTTGATTCCGGTCCAGGTCACGAGCGCCGTCTCGCTCGACGAAGACACCGTGCGTAGCATCGGGGACCGGATCAGCGAGCAGACCGGCAACGAGATCGAGATGACCACGACCATTGATCCCGAGATCCTGGGTGGGATCGTGCTGCGGGTCGGTAACTTCATCCTCGACGCGTCCATCCGCAACCGTTTGAACCAACTTCGCAAGCAAGTCGCGCAGGCGTAGCACCCCGCGCCTGTCAAGGAGCCGCCTTTATGCAGATCAAGCCCGACGAGATCACTTCAATCCTCAAGAGCCGGATCGAAGGCCTCGACGCCTCCAGCGCCGACCTGACCGAGGTCGGAACGGTGCTCTCGGTCGCCGACGGCATCTGCCGGATCCACGGACTGGACGATTGCATGTCGTTCGAGATGCTCGAGCTCCCCCACGACGTGACAGGTCTGGCGCTGAACCTCGAGTCCGACAACGTCGGCGCGGTGTTGTTCGGCGAGTGGGAGAAGGTCTCCGAGGGCGACACCGTCAAGCGCACCAAGCGCCTGCTCGAGGTCCCGGTGGGCGATGAGCTGCTGGGCCGGATCGTCGACCCGCTCGGCAACCCGCTCGACGGCAAGGGTGAGATCAAGACCACGCAGACGCGGCCGGCCGAGCACAAGGCGCCCGGGGTCGTCCAGCGCCAGCCGGTCGTGGAGTCGATGCTGACCGGGCTCAAGGCGATCGACGCGATGATCCCGATCGGCCGCGGTCAGCGCGAGCTGATCATCGGCGACCGCCAGACGGGCAAGACGGCGATCACGATCGACGCGATCATCAACAACAAGGATCGTGACCTGGTGTCGGTGTACGTCGCGATCGGCCAGCGCAAGGCGACAGTGGTGCAGCTCGCCAAGACGCTCGAGGACGCGGGCGCGCTCGAGAGCTCGATCATCGTGGTGGCCGCCGCCGACGAGTCCGCGCCGATCAAGTTCCTGGCGCCATACGCGGGCTGCGCGATGGGCGAGTACTTCCTCTACGACGGCCGCCACGCGCTGGTGATCTACGATGACCTGACCAAGCACGCCTACGCCTACCGCGAGATGTCGCTTCTTCTGCGCCGCCCGCCGGGCCGCGAGGCCTATCCGGGGGATGTGTTCTACCTGCACTCGCGGTTGCTCGAGCGATCGGTGAAGCTCAACGACGATCTCGGCGCCGGCTCGCACACGTCGCTGCCGGTGATCGAGACCCAGGCGGGGGACGTGTCCGCGTACATCCCGACCAACGTGATCTCGATCACCGACGGTCAGATCTTCCTGGAGCCGAACCTCTTCTACTCCGGCGTGCGGCCGGCGATCAACGTCGGCATCTCCGTCTCACGCGTGGGCGGCAACGCCCAGATCGCGCCGATGCGCAAGGTCGCCGGAAGGCTCAAGGGTGAGCTCTCGCAGTTCCGCGAGCTGGAAGCGTTCTCGCAGTTCGGCTCCGAGCTCGACGCCGACACGCAGCGGACGCTCGCTCGCGGCGAGCGGCTGGTCAAGACGCTGAACCAGGGCGAGCACCAGCCGATGGCCATCGAGGACCAGGTGATCCAGATCTACGCGGCGACCAACGGCTACCTCGATCGCATCACCGTCGATAAGGTCGGCAGGTTCTTGCGTGAGCTGAATGAGTCGGTGCAGAGCAATGAGGCGGACTTGCGCAAGAAGCTCGCCGGCGGCGACTGGAGCGAGAAGACGCAGTCCGATGTCGATGCCGCGGTAGAGCGCTTCGCAGAGGACTTCGGCTTCGATCTCGACGAGGAGGGCCATCCGCTGGAGGACGAGGACGACGCGCCGCGATCCTCGCGGAGCGCGAGCTCCGGCGAGCGCTCCGGCTCTGGCACCGGCGACGGGGACTCCGGTGACGAGGGCGAGAACGGAGCCAAGGCGCGGACCGGCAGCGAGAAGGAGGAGGAGTCAGTACCGGCTTAGTCCGGTGGGCTCCGAGCAACCATGCCCGCATCGCAGCGCGAGGTCCGCAACCGGATCTCGTCGTTCAAGAACATCCAGAAGATCACGCGCGCGATGGAGATGGTCTCCGCCGCGCGGCTGCGCCGCGCCGAGCAGCGGATCGAGGACTTGCGGCCGTACGCGGACGCGCTTCGCCGCATGACTCGCCAGGCGGCGCAGGCCGCCGGTGACGTGCCGGCGCTGCCGATCCTCGCCGAGCATGAGCAGAAGAGCAAGGTCGGGCTGCTGCTGGTAGCGGGTGATCGGGGCCTGGCCGGAGCGTTCAACTCGCAGATCGTCCGGGCAGGCGTTGGCGCCGGTCGCGAGCACGAACGGGATGGCGCCCAGCCCGTCTACTACGCCTCCGGGCGCCGGCCGGCCTCCTCGATCGCCTTTCGCGGCTTGGAGCTGGCGCAGGGCTTCACCGGCTTCACCGACCGGCCCGCGTACGCCGACGCGCGCACGATCGCCGAGCGCCTGATGGCTGACTACGTCGACGGAGACCTCGACGTAGTCGAGGTCTTCTACAACGGCTACATATCCCCGGTCTCACAGGTGGTGCGGCGCGAGACGCTGCTGCCGCTCCAGCAGGCCACTATCCTTCAGGACGATCAGGAGGGCGAGTCCTCTGATGGCGAGGAGGGCGGGCGCAGCGCTGGCGAGGAGGGCGGGCAGCGAGCCGGCAAAGGTTCTGCGCCAGAGCATCGGGCCATGGTCGAGTACGAGCCCGAACCGGAGGAGATCCTCAAGCGCCTGGTGCCCGACTACGTCGAGATCTCGATCTACCGAGCGCTGCTCGAATCGACAGCGTCCGAGCATGGTGCGCGCATGACCGCGATGCGCAACGCATCGGAGAATGCGGTCGACCTCATAAACGACCTCACCCTCGAGATGAATCGTGCCCGCCAAGCGGACATCACGCAGGAGATCATGGAAGTGGTCGCCGGCGCCAATGCCCTCAGCTAGCGTGTATCCCGGGCAAGCAGCTTAGACAAAGACTGGAGAACACATGTCAGCGACAAGAGAAAACGAAAGCGAGACCAAGCCCGGGGACGAGGAGACCAAGCCCAAGGCTGAGGACGAGGCCAAGACCGAGGAGGGCACAGGGGCTGAGAACGGCGCCACCGACGCCAAAGCCACGAACCTCGGCCGGATCGAGGAGATCCAGGGAGTGGTGATCGAAGCCGTCTTCCCCGACAAGCTCCCCGAGATCAATCACGCGATCAGGATCAAGCGCCCGCAGGCCGCGCGCGAGGAGGAGGACGAGGACATCGCCGCCGAGGCGGAGGTCGCTCCCGCGCAGGACGAATATCTCGTCTGCGAAGTCGAGCAACACCTCGGCGACGATCGCGTCCTGGCTGTGGCGATGGACTCCACCGACGGCCTGGCTCGCGGGGCCGAGGTAGTCGACACCGGGGGGCCGATCACGGTGCCGGTCGGCAAGCAGACGCTCGGGCGGCTCTTCAACCTGCTCGGCGAGACGATCGACCTCGGCGAGCCGATGCCCGACGATATCGAGCGCTGGCCGATCCATCGCGAGGCCCCAAACTTCGAGGCGCTCACGCCGACGACCGAGATGTTCGAGACCGGGATCAAGGTGATCGATCTGCTCGCGCCCTACGCCAAGGGCGGCAAGGTCGGCCTGTTCGGCGGCGCTGGCGTGGGCAAGACGGTGATCATCCAGGAGCTGATCCGCAACCTCGCCGAGGAGCACGAAGGCCTCTCGGCCTTCTGCGGCGTGGGCGAGCGCTCGCGGGAGGGCAACGACCTCTGGCTGGAGATGAAGGAGTCCGGCGTGCTGGAGAAGACGATGCTCGTCTTCGGCCAGATGAACGAGCCGCCAGGGGCGCGGATGCGCGTCGCCCTCTCCGGCCTGACGATGGCCGAGTACTTCCGCGACCACGAGAAGCAGGACGTGCTGCTCTTCATCGACAACATCTTCCGCTTCGTGCAGGCGGGCTCCGAGGTCTCTGCGCTGCTCGGCCGGATGCCATCGCAGGTCGGCTATCAGCCGACGCTCGAGTCAGAGATGGGCCAGCTCCAGGAGCGGATCACCTCGACCAGCGATGGATCGGTCACCTCGATCCAGGCGATCTATGTCCCCGCCGACGACTTGACCGACCCCGCGCCGGCCTCAGCCTTCGCCCACCTCAACGCCACCACCACCCTCTCGCGCTCGATCTCCGAGAAGGGCATCTATCCGGCGGTCGATCCGCTGGACTCCACGTCGACGATCCTCAAGGCCGAGCTCGTCGGCGAGGAGCACTTCGACGTCGCCAACGAGGTGCGCGAGGTGCTCCAGCGCTACAAGGACCTGCAGGACATCATCGCGATCCTCGGTATCGACGAGCTCTCCGACGAGGACCGCGTGACGGTCAACCGAGCGCGCAAGATCGAACGCTTCCTGTCCCAGCCGTTCCACGTCGCCGAGCAGTTTACCGGGACGCCGGGCGTCTACGTCCCGATCGCCGAGTCGATTCGTGGCTTCAAGGAGATCCTTCAGGGCAAGCACGACGAGTTGCCCGAGCGAGCGTTCTTCATGAAGGGGACGATCGACCAGGTGGTGAAGGACGCGGGCCAAGGCGAGGCGGACAGGGACAACGAGAAGAGCAAAGACGACGAGCAGGCCAACAACGGTAAGAGCGACGCGAAGGGCAACGCCGAAGACGAGGATGAGAACGAGGATGAGGACCAGGAGGGCGCGGAGTAGTGGCGCAGCACGCCAAGTTCCGGGTCGAGGTCCTCACTCCCGAGGGCGAGGTCTTCAACGACGAGGTCGAGATGGTCTCGACGCGGACCGGGGTCGGCTCGATCGGCGTGCTGGCCCGCCACACGCCACTGCTCGCGATGCTCGACCCCACGGAGCTGCGCCTCTACAAGAGCGAGTCGGAGGTTGTTCGCTTCGCTCAGGCCGAGGGATACATGCAGGTCGCCGACAACCGCGTCCTGGTGCTGGTCGAGGAGGCCCATCCACCCGATGAGCTCGACGCCGCCGATCTGCGCGAGCGCCTCAGCCGGGCCGAGCAGGAGCTGCAAGACGCCGGCGAGGACAGCGAGAAGCAGCGCGTCGCAGAGCGCGACAAGCGCAGGCTGGAGCAATTCCTGGCGATTGCAGAGGGCGGATAGGGGACCGCCCTGCGTGGCTCCGGCGCCCCGCGCGCCCGTGCAGCTCCGGCGCCCGGCGCCGGTTGCGCCCGTCCCGGCGTCCCGCCTATCCTTGTCTCTCATGTTCGACGAGGGCTTGCTCGCACAGCGGCTGATCTCCTATGACACCTCGCGCCCGGAGGAGCTCCTCGCCGCCGCAGGATTCGTGCAGGGGTGGCTTGAATCCCGGGACGTAGCAGTGCATCGCCACGATCACCGTGGGCTACCGGTGCTGGTGGCCGAGGTAGGGGCCAGCTCCAGGGTCGCGGATGCTACGTGCGTGGTGCTACACGGTCACATCGATGTCGTACCTGGAAAACGTGAGCAGTTCGAGCCGTGCGTGCAAGGCGACCGCTTGATCGGCCGCGGCGCCTACGACATGAAGGGCGCCCTGGCCGCGATGATGTGCGTGCTCAAGGACGTCGAGCACCAGGAGCGGGTGCGGGTACGGCTGGTGTGCGTGCCCGACGAAGAGTCAGACGAGCGCGACGAGCGCTCGACGGACGCGATCGTGAAGCTGGGGCTGGGCGGCGACTTCGCGATCACCGGCGAGCCGACGAACCTGCAGATCGGGGTGCAGGCCAAGGGCGTGCTCGTGATGTCGATCGAGGTCCACGGGCGCGCGGCGCACAGCTCGACCCCATGGCTGGGCGACAACGCCGTGCTCAAGGCGGTCGACGTGTTCCGTGCCATCGAGTCCCTCACCTTCACCCGTGAGTCCTCGGAGTGCTTCGATCGTCCCTCGGTCAACCTCGGCCGCATCCGGGGCGGTGAGGCGCTGAACATGGTGCCCGACCGGTGCACGATGGCCGTCGATGTCCGCCATCTCCCGGGCCAGGACCCCGACGCGATCCTGGCTCAGGTTCGGGGGATCGAAGGCATCGAGGTCACGCCGACCTTCATCCACCCGCCCGTCAGCGTGCCGGCTTGCCAGCCATTCGTGCGTACGCTGCGCGACGCGGTGGCGGGCTGCGTCCCTGAGATGGAGATACTGAGCGTAGCTCGGGACGGGGCGTCCGAGGCGGCGGCGTTCCTGACGGCGGGGATCCCGGCGGTCGAGCTCGGGCCGGCGGGGGCCGGGCACCACGGCCCCGCGGAATGGGTCTCGCTGTCCTCGCTCGCGCGCTACCGGCGAGCGCTGGGCGCCTTCATCGGCGCGCTGGCGACTCCGTTGCAGGAGGGCCCGCGCGAGCTGCGGCCACGGCCGGGCGAGGTGCCAGCGCGGCGCAGCGTCCCCGCGGCGATCGGCGCAGTGCTCCGATGAAGTGGTTGATTCCCAGCTCGCGCGCGGGAGCGCTCGTCCGCTTTGGTATCGCCGCCGTGGTCGTCATCGCGCTCACCGCCACAACGACGGCGGTGGCGGGGCTGCTCCAGTTCAAGCAGATCACGCACGACCTCGGCGTCACGCCGGCAGTGCCCAATCCGCAGCTCACGATCCCCGACCCCGGCAACCCGCAGACGATCCTGGTCGTGGGCTCCGACCAGCGATTCGGCACTTCGCGCGTCACGGCGCACACGGACACGATGCTGCTCGTCCGCCTGGACCCCAACTCCAAGACCATCAACCTCGTCTCCGTCCCACGTGACTTGAAGGTCCAGATCCCTGGGCACGGGACGGGCAAGCTCAACGGCGCCTACTCGCTGGGCGGGACGAAGCTGCTCGTGAAGGTGCTCCAGCGGCAGGTATTTCCCGGGCTGCGAGTCAACCACATCGTCGACGTCAACTTCGGGGGCTTCAAGGCGCTGGTGGACGCGATCGGGTGCGTCTACAGCGACGTCGACGAGCGCTACTACAACAACACCGCGGTCACCGACTACGCGGACATCGACCTACGGCCCGGCTATCAGAGGCTGTGCGGCGCCAACGCGCTGTCGTTCGTGCGCTTTCGCCACGGCGACAACGATATCGTCCGCAACGCCCGCCAGCAGGACTTCATCCGCTGGGCCAAGGACCAGTACGGCGTGGGTGCGCTGATCGCCAACCGCGACAAGCTGCTGAGGATCTTCGGCGCCCACACCCAGACCGATGGCAATCTGCACAGCGTCGACGGGCTGATCAACCTCTTCAACCTGGTGGCGTTCTCCGCGGGCCACTCGATCCGGCAGGTCAAGTTCCCCGCGATCCTGCCCAACTGCGCTCCATCGCCGGCGCTCGCCACGCCGGCCACTCCCCAGAGCCCGTGCGACGTCACCGCGGATCCGGTCAAGGAGCAGGCCACCTTCAACTCGTTCATGACCCCGACGCAGCCGAGCAGCGGCAGTGGCGGGGGTGGCGGTGCCGCGGCACCGCCACCGCGCAAGGGGGGTCAAGCTCACCCGCCGGGACCGCCGCCCCTGACCCCCGATCCGGCCGACGGCCGGGCACAGGCGGCGGCGCTGCGCAGCGTGGGCATGCCGGTCTACTTCCCGCGGCGGGTCGCGCCCGGCTCGAGCTACTGCTCGAGCATGACCAGCATCTGTCCGGTGCAGATCCCCAGCGCCGGCTCCTATCCGCGCGCCTACCAGATCCGCGACGAGCATGGCGTCCCATACGCCGCCTACCGGATGACGGTCGCGATCAACCCGGCGCTCGGGCAGTACTACGGGGTCCAGGGGACGACCTGGCAGAAGGCACCGATCCTCTCGAACCCAAATCAGACGCGCACGGTCAACGGCAAGCGGCTCGCGCTGTACCTCGACGGCCATAAGATCACCTTGGTCGCCTGGCGCACCCCGCAGGGGGTCTACTGGATCGCTAACTCGCTGAGCGATCTGCTGAGCAACCCGCAGATGCTGGGGATCGCGGCGTCGTTGACGCGAGCCCCGTAGGAGCCCGCCCGCTAGCCTCCCGGCCTCGATGGGCTCAGAACGGGAGACGATCGCGGTCATCGGCACGGGATACGTCGGCCTTGTCACGGCGGCCGGCTTCGCGCAGCTCGGCAGCGAGGTTTGGTGCGTGGACATCGACGCCGAGAAGATCGCGCGCCTGCAGCAAGGCGAAATGCCGATCTACGAGCCGGGGCTCTCCGAGCACGTCGCGCGCAACCGCCAGCGCCTGCATTTCGGCACCGAGCTGGGCCCCGCGCTGGAGCACGCGCGGCTGCTGTTCGTGGCAGTGGGCACACCGCCGACCTACTCCGGCGACGCCGACCTCTCGGCGGTTGATGCGGTCGTGGGGGCGATGCCCGCCTCGGACCGCCACGCGCTGGTGATGAAGTCGACGGTGCCGGTCGGGACCGGAACGGCGATCAAGCGGATCTTCGCGGCGCAGGGAAAGGCGGGCTTCGCCTACGTCTCGTGTCCGGAGTTCCTCAAGGAGGGCTCGGCGCTGGAGGACTTCCTGGCGCCCGATCGCGTGGTCGTCGGCGACGAGGGCGACTGGGCGGGGGATGCGGTAATAGAGCTCTACGCACCGCTGCAAGCGCCGCTCGTGCGCACCGACATCCCGAGCGCCGAGATGATCAAGCTCGCCGCCAATGCGTTCCTCGCGACCAAGATCTCGTTCATCAACGAGATCGCCAACGTCTGCGAGGAGACCGGCGCCGACGTGCTGGAGGTAGCGCGCGGGATGGGCCTCGATCACCGCATCGGCTCGCATTTCCTGAAGCCGGGGATCGGCTTCGGCGGGTCGTGCTTCGCCGGCGGCGAAACGGTCCTGGCGCGCCGCCGCGGTGCCACGACGCTCTTGACCTTCGAGGCGCTCTGGACGCTGCTGGCTGCAGAGCAGGATGAGCTCGAAGAAGGACTGATCGAGCCTCACCGCCTCGAGGTGCTCTCATGGATGCCGGGAGCCGAGCGCCCGATATTCCTGCCGGTGATGTGCGTGACCCGCCGGGGCTACGAGGGTGGGCTGGTCGAGGTTCGAACGAAGATGGGGCGACGGGTTCGGTGTACACCGGATCACGGCTGGATGGTTGACGACGGACGCGGCGGGGAGCCGCGATTCAAGCTCGCCCGGGACTTGACGACTGATGACTGGCTTCCGCTCGTGATGGGGCGCGGTGAGGAGTGGGAGGCAACGAAGATCGCATCCCTGCTATCGGCAGGCGAGGCTGCGGAGCTGTCGCCCCAGCAGCTGATCGTCAGGCCTCGCAGGGAGCACATCGACGAACTGGTACGCCGGCCACTTGCGCACCGGCGGAGGGTGTTCGGCCGTTGCGCGTCCCTTGGCGCGCGGACGGGCGGGACACTCCGACTGGATGCGCTCGCACTTGCCGAACTGCCCCTTTGCGGCTCGACGATCAGCACGACCAAGAATGGGAACCACCCACGCAGTGAGATTCAGCTCGATTCCGCATTCTGGCGCGTCGTTGGGCTGTATCTCGCGGAGGGTTGCACATCCACGTTGGCGCCGGGACACTGGACCATGAGCTGGTCTTTTCACCCCAGCCGCGAGCAGCACCTGGTCGATGAGGTGGTGGCCTACTGGAGGGCTCAGAACGTACGGGCTTCGGTGTATCGGCTGCCAACCGCGCAGAAAGTGGTGCTTCGCTCACGATTGCTCGCGACGTGGTGGACGGAGGTGCTCGGCTTGGGTGCAACGAGTTACGCCCAACGCCTCCCGGACCTGATCTGGGAGCAGCCCGCGGCGGTCAAATGGGCGCTGCTGTCGGGTCTGTTCGAAGGTGACGGCTCGTGGTCGCTTGTGAATGGTGGGCCAAGCGTAGTGATCGAGCTGGGGACAATCAGCGACGAGCTTGCCGACGGCGTGCTTCGGCTGCTTGCGGACGTGAAGATCGTTGCGTCTAAGCGCACGAGACGCACGGCTGAGTCGACCAAAGACACTCATTGGATCCGCATCGCCGGTGCCGATCAGGTGCAGCGGGCGATCGAGCTGGTGCCCAAGCGTGATCGAGCAGGTGCGCTTGCGTCGATCGCACGACAGCAGAAGCGGATCGCCCCCACCGGCTACCGGCGGTTTGGTGATGGACCAGCATGGGTCCGGGTGAGCGCCACGGAGCGCCAGCCGTTCAGGGGCCACGTCTATTCCCTGGAAGTGCCGTACGCCCACACCGTCGTCACAACTGACGGTATGACCGCAGCCAACTGCTTTCCCAAAGATGTCTCGGCTCTGAAGCAGCTCGCCGGCAACTCTGGCTACCACTTCCAACTTCTAACGGCGGTGATCGAGGTCAACGAGCTGCAGAAGCGCCGCGTGATCGCGAAGCTGCAGAAGCACTTGGGCTCGCTGGTCGGCAAGACGGTAACGCTGCTGGGGTTGGCGTTCAAGGCCAACACCGACGACATGCGGGAGGCCTCTTCGCTGGTCCTGGCGGCTCGGCTGCAGGCGGACGGCGCACGGGTGCGCGCCTATGACCCGGTCGCCGCGAGCGAGGCGCGCACGCTGATGGTGGGTGTGGAGTTCGCAAGCTCGGCGCTCGACGCGATGACGGGCGCGGACGCCTGCGTGATCGTCACCGAGTGGCCAGAGTTCGCCTCGCTGGATTGGGAAGCGGCCAAAGAGCGCATGCCCGGCCGGCTTTTGATCGATGGGCGGAACTTTGCCGATCAAGCCGCGGCCAGAGCGGCGGGCTTCGCCTACGAGGGGATCGGAAGGTGAGGAGGGTGAGGAGGGTGAGGAAGGTGAGGAAGGTGACGGGGATCAGAGAGACCAGTTGCAGGCTCTGATCCTGGCCGGGGGCGAGGGCACCAGACTGCGCCCGCTGACCTCGACGATTCCCAAGCCCGTCGTTCCGCTCGTCGACCGCCCGTTCATCGCCTACACGCTGGAGTGGCTGAGCGGACACGGGGTGGACGACGTGATCCTCTCCTGCGGGTTCATGGCCGAGGGGATGCGCGGCGTGCTCGGCGCGCGCTCGGCGCACGGCATGCGTCTGCGCTACCTGGAGGAGCCTGAGCCGCTGGGCACCGGGGGCGCGCTCAAGTTCGCACACGGGCTGCTCGACGAGCGCTTCCTGATGCTCAACGGGGACATCCTGACCGACTTCAACCTAAGCGGTCTACTCGCTCAGCACGAGCGAACCGCGGCGCGGGCGACGCTCGCCTTGGTGGCGGTCGAGGACCCCTCCGCGTACGGGATGGTGCGCTGCAACACCGATCGCTCGGTGCGGGAGTTCGTCGAGAAGCCTTCTCCCGAGCAGATCGACACGAACCTGATCAGTGCCGGCGTATACGTGCTGGAGCGCGAAGTACTGGACACGATGGCCCCAGCCGGGACGAACATCTCGATCGAGCGCGAGGTCTTCCCGGAGCTCGTCGGCACAGGGCTGTTCGGATATGCCTCCGATGCCTATCTGCTCGACATCGGCACGCCGGAACGCTACCTGCAGGCTACCTTCGACATCCTCGAAGGCAAGCTCGCTACCGCCCTGCGCAGACGAATGCGAGACGCTGGGCTGGCGCTGGTCGAAGGCGACCCCCTTCGCCTGCTGGGGCAGATCGTCGCCCCGGCGTTCGTAGCGGCGGATTGCCTAGTGGCGCAGGACGCGATCGTCGGCGGCCGGGCCGTGCTCGCGCGCGGGGTGCACGTGCAGGCAGGCGCGCGCATCGAGAGCTCGGTGCTGCTGCAGGGCGCGAGCGTCGGGATTGGGAGTACCGTCAGTTCCTCGATCGTCGGTCCAGACGCGCAGATCGGGGATCGCTGTCGGATCGAGCGTGGTGTGGTGCTCGGAGCGGGGGTGAAGGTGGGGGCGGGCAACGTCCTCTCCGGCGGGGCGCGTATCTTCCCTGGGGTGGAGCTGCCCGAGGGAGCGATCGGATTTTGAGTACGGCGCTCGCTCTGAGCCGTGAGGATGGTTGTGCTTTGAGCATGGCGCTTGCCCTGAGTCCCAAGGAGGTTGTGCTTTGAGTACGGCCCTTGCTCTGAGCCGCGAGGCGGTCGCCTCGATCGACACCGCCGGACAGCTCGGCGACATCCTGGCGCTCCCCGAGCACCTGCGCGACGCGATGTGGCGCGTAGAGTCTGCGAGCCTCGAGCCCCACGACGCCCCCGGGGGCTTGGTTGTCGCGGGGATGGGCGGCTCGGGCGTTGGCGGTGCCCTAGCCCGGGCGGCGCTGGGTGACCGCGCCTCACGCCCGATCGTGGTGACGCACGGCTATGCCCTCCCGGGATGGACCACGACCGACACCACCGTCCTGTGTGTCAGCTACTCGGGTGCCACCGAGGAGACGCTCGCGGTCTACGAGGCCGCGGGCGCGCTCGGCGCTCGGCGCATCGTCGCCACCACCGGCGGCGAGCTGGCGGACGGCGCCCGTGCGGAGAAGGTACCGGTGATCCCGCTGCCAGGTGGCTTTCAGCCCCGCGCCGCTGTCGCCTACTCGCTCGTGATCGCGCTCGAGGTCGCATTCCTGTGCGGCGCCGCAGAGCACCTGCACGCCGAGATCGACGTGGCCGCCGCGCACGCCGAGCAGCTCCTGGACCAGTGGGGCCCCGACTCGGCCGAGGACTGCCTGCCCAAGGAGCTGGCGCGAGGCCTGCATCGGACGATCGCCCAAGTCGCAGGCGCGGGACTGACGGTACCTGTCGCCTACCGCTGGAAGACGCAGATCAACGAGAACGCAAAGGTGCCCTGCTTCGCCAGTGAGCTGCCCGAGCTCGACCACAACGAGATCGCCGGCTGGGAGGGGGCGGCGGAGCTCGGCCGCTTCAGCGCCGTTTTCCTCGACGACTCCGACCTGCACCCCCGCCTGCGTCAGCGGATCGAGCTGACGCGAGGGCTGATCGGCAGGCACGCGGCCGCGACCTATCGCGTCGAGAGCGTCGGCGAGACCCGGACCGAGCGGCTCGTCTCGCTGGTCCTCCTGGGAGATCTCGTCTCGCTCTACCTGGCCGTGCTGCGAGGCGTGGATCCCGGACCGATCGCGGTGATCGAGCGCCTCAAGGGCGAGCTGGCGCGGGGGTGAGGGCTGGCGCCCTTCGGTGATGGCTGGCGTGGGGGTGAGGGCTGGCGTGGGGGTGAGGGCTGGCCTGCGGCATCAGTAGACCTCCACTGCGTGTAGCGGAAAGGTGACGTAGGCGTTGTTGGCACCCGAGCAGTTGACCCTCACGCCATCGGTCGTGCAGGTCATGCTGTAGGGCTTGCTCGTGACCGCACTGGTGGCGTTGACCGTGTCGCTGCTGCGCTCGCCGCCGGACTTGTAGTCGGCTGCGTAAGCACGGAACACGTTCTCGGCAAACGGGCAGCTCGTTCCCGGGCCGGCCGAGATGTTCTGGTCGCAGGCCGATAACCCCGCGCGAGGGGGGGCCGAGGATCCCGAGCTGCCTGAGGGCCCCGACGAGAAGTAAACCGAGGTATTGTTGGCGCCCGTGCAGACGTGCGGCGAGCCACCCGTGCAGTGCATGGTGTAAGTCTGTCCCGTCTCGGGGCTGGATGTGGCGACATCCGTCTCGCCGCCGGTGCTCTGCGCATAGGCCTGCTCGACGTTGTGCGCAAAGGCGCACGTTGTGTTGCCCCCGACCGAAAGGTCTCCGCCACACGAGCGCCCGGCGCTGGTTTGCGCGCCCGGAGCCGCGGGTGCCGGCGGCTTAGCGGGACCGGCGGCCGACGTGCCGTGATGTGCCGCTGCGGTGATGGTCTGGGTGCGGGCCCTATTGGCAGTGAAAACGCCGCCGATGGCGAGCGCCCCGACGGCGAGCCCCGCCAGGGCGACGCCAAGCAGGATCAGTGCCAGCGGGTTGCTGGAGCGCCTGGGTTGCGGAGGGGCGGGGGGCAGCGGCGTTTGATCGTGGCCGGCGTAAGGCGGCGGCGTGTGAGCCGGCGGCGGCGACGCGTTAGCCGGCGGCGCCGGATTTCGCACCGCCGTCGCCGCACGAGTGGGGGCTGAGAGGATCTGCGTAGCCGGGTCATCCGGGCCGCGGTGGACGTGCCCGAGCGCTGTTGCGAAGGCGCTTCCAGAGGCGAACCGTTGCTCGGGGTCGAGGGCGAGCGCTGTCGCGAGGAACTCGTCATAGCGGGTTCCAAGCTGCGGGCGAGCGTCCGAGGCCGTGGGGCGGGGCTCGTTGACGTGAGCCCAGCGCAACGCCGTCTCGTTCTCTGCCCGGAACGGAGGTTGACCCGTGATCGCCACGAAGAACACACAGCCCAACGCGTACACGTCGCTGCGAGGATCGGGCTCACGGCCGGTGATCTGCTCCGGCGAGAGGTAGCCGGCGGTCCCCACGAGCGCACCGGTCTGCGTAAGGCGCTTGGACGCCTCGGAGGTCTTGGCGACGCCGAAGTCGGTCAAATAAGCATCGTCCTTGGCTCCCACCTCACGCAGCAGCACGTTCGCGGGCTTGACGTCGCGGTGAACCAGCCCGACGCTGTGCACGGCGTCGAGGGCACCGGCGAGTTGGACGGCGATCAGCACCGCGCGTTCGGGCGAGAGCCATCCGAAGCGCTCGATCATCCGCCCCAGATCCTCGCCGTCGATCCACTGCATCGCCAGGAACAGCCTGCTGTCCGCCTCGCCCGCGTCGTAGACAGACACGACGTGGGGATGATCGACCGAGGCCGCCAGGCGCGCCTCGCGCAGGAAACGTTCGCGATACTCGGATCTGCGCGCGATGTCCTCCCGGATCACCTTGAGCGCGACGATCCGCCCGAGCGACCGTTGACGTGCCTTGTAGACGATCCCCATCCCGCCGCTTGCAGCCGTCCGGAGGATGTCGTAATCGCCGAGCGACTCGAGCTTTTCAGGCTCTTCGGTCACGTTGTCGTGCTCGGTGCGCCGTTTACGCCGGCTACCGGTCTCACATCTGCTCGCCGCAACGTCCAAGCGCCCCCTAGCATCGGGCTATCCTAACGCGCGCGATGGGCGGCGGTCGACGAATCGGAGACTCGAGGTGGCGGTCGTGGTTTCCTGCCAGGAACACGAACCGCCGGCCTGTAGCCGCTTACGCAGCAGGTCGAAGAGCCCGTCCGCGGCGCCAAACGCGTGCTCACGCTCGAGAAGAGGAGTCGAACAGGTCCCCGAGGAAGATCCCTCGTCGACACCGTCGAGGCGGGCGCCAGGCGCTCCAGCGCGGCTGGGTGGCGCAGCAGGTCATCACCCGTCCAAGCGCCGAGGTGGGAGTCGAGGACGGTTCACTGTGCCGTGTTCCTGGACGAGCTCACGATCGGCAAGGTCGCATCCCTCAAGCACAGGGGCGACTCCTACATGGGCGCCAGCCCGCGGAGGCTGAGCGAACACCGGAACGCTGCGTCCCCTCATCCTGCACTGGATGCCATAACGCGCGTCGAGGCGCTTGGACTGTGCGGCCTCCGCGTCGAGCGAGCCGGCGTGACTTGCCTCGTGGCGAGACCCACTTGCCGACCATCGAAGCCCGTCCGCCGCGACGCGAGTTGCCGGGTCTTGCTCCAGCGCGCACACTGTTCAGGCCCAGGTCTTTACGGCGCGGGTGGTTTCTAGATCCACAGGCTGCTCACAGGTTTGTGGGTCAGACTTTGATTGTGATGACCGACTCGAGTCGTGGCAGGCCTCCGGCCAGGGTGCTGGTCGTCGATGACGAGTGGAACATCACGGAGTTGGTCTCGATGGGCTTGCGCTATGAGGGCTTTGAGGTTCGTTGTGCCGCAAGCGGGCAGGCCGCGCTGGAGGAGGCCGACTGGTTCCTGCCCGATCTGCTCGTGCTGGACGTGATGCTGGGCGACATGGAGGGTTTCGAGGTTTGTCGGCGTTGGCGCTTGGCTGGGGTGCGCGCGCCGGTGATCTTCTTGACCGCCCGCGACTCGACCGAGGACAAGATCGCTGGTCTGACGATCGGTGGCGATGATTATCTAACCAAGCCGTTCAGCATGGGCGAGCTTGTCGCTCGCGTGCGGGCGATTCTGCGTCGTGGGGCCCCGGACGGCGATCAGGAGAGCGGGCGGCTGCAGTTCGCCGACCTGATCTTGGACCAGGACCGGCGGGAGGTGCGCCGCGGTGCGCGGTGCATCAGGTTGACTCCGACCGAGTTTCGCCTGCTGCGCTTTTTGATGCTCAACGCGCGCAACAACGTGGTTTCCAAGGCGCAGATCCTCGATCATGTCTGGGACTATGACTTCGGCGGGGATGGGAATGCGGTGGAGACGTACGTGAGCTATCTGCGCAAGAAGATCGACGACCAGGGAGAGCCGCTGATCCATACGGTGCGCGGCTTTGGCTACAGCCTGCGCCAGTCCTCGTAGCGATGTCGCTGCGCACCCGGCTGCTGATCGGCCTGCTGGCGTTGGTGTTGCTTGGCTTGGGAGCGGTCGGCGGCGGCACCTATCTGGCGCTGCGGTCGTTTCTCAATGACCGCGTGAGCGAGCAGCTGAGCGCCGCGAGCCATCCGGTGCAGAAGGTTCTGTTCGCTCCGGGCGCGCTGGTCGGGCAAGTGGTCGACCGACGGCGCTTGAAGGACCTCGCGCCGCCGGACACGTTCGTGCAGATCCGCGACAGCACCGGCCGCGTCGAGGCGACCGTCCCGGCGGGCACCAAGGCGTCACCCCTGGCCAGCCCGGTGCTGTCGAGCACGTTGCGGCCGCCGCCGGCTCCGCCGCCGCGTGCGTCACCCGGCGCCCCGCCTGCGGCAAAGCCGCGACCGCCGACTCCGTTGCAGTTCGATACCGGCGCGGTCAGCGGTGGCGGCCGCTACCGCGTCCAGGTCACCTCGCTGCCCGGCGACCAGGGGATGCTGGTCGTCGGCGTGCCGCTGGGCCCGGTCAACCAGACCCTGAATCGGTTGTTGGCGATCGAAGCGATTGCTGCGGGCGCGGTGCTTCTGTTTCTCGCTGTCGGCGCGTTCTGGCTGCTGCGGACCGGTCTGCGCCCGTTGGAGCGCATCTCGCAGACCGCTGGGGGAATCGCCGCCGGTGCATTGGATAGGCGGGTCTCACCTGCTGAGCCGCGCACCGAGGTTGGTCGGCTCGGGCTGGCGTTGAACGAGATGCTCGCCCGCCTAGAGGAGGCGTTCGCGCGCCGAGCGGAGTCAGAGGCGCAGCTGCGGCGATTCGTGGCCAGCGCGTCGCACGAGCTGCGCACGCCCTTGACCTCGATCCGCGGATACGCGGAGCTGTTTGACCGGGGCTTGCGCGAGCGGCCGGATGATCTGGCCAAGGCGATGGTGCGGATCACTGCGGAGGCCACCCGCATGGGAGGTCTCGTCGATGACCTGCTGATGCTCGCCCGCCTGGACGAGCGCCGGCCCGTTCAGCGCCAGCGCGTGGACCTTGGCATGATCGCCGCCGACGCGGTGGACGACGCGCGTGTCGCCGACCCGGAGCGTCTGATCGAGCTGCAGGCCGAGCCGGTGATGGTCGATGGCGACCGTGAGCAGCTCTCTCAGGTAGCGGCCAACCTGCTCACGAACGCCCGTCTGCACACTCCGGCCCGAACGCCCGTGCGAGTGCGCGTGTACGCGCGCAACGAGGAGGCGGTCTTGTCTGTCGCAGACCAGGGCCCGGGTCTCGATCCCGAAGATGCGGCGCACGTGTTTGAGCGCTTCTACCGCGGGCGGCGCCCCGCTCGCCATGCGCAGGGCGGGTCGGGGCTGGGCCTGTCGATCGTCGCGGCGATTGCTCATGCCCACGGTGGGCGCGTCAGCGTCAACTCGACCCTCGGTGACGGAGCCGAGTTCGAGCTCGCGCTCCCCCTGGCCGGACACCGGGCCGCGTCCCGCGCTGAGAGCGACGGACAACAGCGACCGTCGCCGCCAGCCAGAGCTGATCCCTGACGGCACCATCAACGGCGAACCGCGGCCATGGTCAGGGCCAGCCGCGCTGCCAAGAGGACAGGCGCTCGCCGCTGCACGCCGCTCCGCCGCGCTCAGGGTGCGGGCTCTCATCGGCACCCGGGCCTCGGTGCGACGGGCAATGCGCTGCCCTGTGAGGTGCTCATCGGAATTTCCAGCCGATTCCCAGCCGATTGCCAGGTGCGCCAACGAGCATGAGAACAGAGCAAGCCACCAACCGGTGGCTGCCACCAAAATAAGGAGATACCGATGCGATCATCCAATCCCCTAAGCCGCAGGCCACGCCGCGCCGCCGCCACCCTGGTGGGCATCACCGCCGGCGCTCTCGCGGTGGCTCAAGTTCCGGCGCTGGACCTCACGCAGGCGCTCGCGAGCTCGAGCTCGAAAAGCACGTCCAGCGCCACCACTCGCTCGGCGACGGCCTCGCGCGGCGCCAGAGGGCCCGTGTCTGGAGCGCCTGGCCCCGGCCGGGGCGGGCCCAAGGGCCCAGGCAAGCACGGCCTGGACGGCAGCGTCAGCAACCTGCAGACCAGCAGCTTCACGCTCCTCGCGCGCGACGGCACCCGGCACACGGTCACGTTGAGCGAGAGCACCACCTATCACCGCGGGCCGGCCACCACCGCCAGCCGCTCGGCGCTCGGCGACGGCGAGCACATCAAAGTGCGCGCCAACGGAACACCGCCGACCCCCGGTTCGAGCACCTCCGTGCAGGCCGCTGACGTCAACATCATCGCCCCCCACATGGACGGCATGATCAGCGCCATCGGCGGATCGACAATCACCATCACCGACCCCGACGGCTTCACCCGCACGATCAAGACATCCAGCAGCACCACCTACACCAACAATGGCCAGTCAAGCTCACGCAGCGCCCTGGCCAACGGACAAAACGTCCACGCGGTCGGCAGCGTCGACTCCGACCACACCGATCTCGACGCGAGCACCGTCAGCACCGGCACCTCCCCGCCACCCCCAACCCCCCCACAAGGCTAACCGCCCCGAGCCCGCGCTCTGCCGCCGGTCATCCGGCGACAGGGCGCTGCTCGCATCCCGCGTCCACGCCGCATCCACCTGTCAAGCGTCGACCCCATCTCCGGATGGGGCCGCGCTCGTCGCGAAGGATTGTGGACGGGTGAGCGATCTCAGGCGAGGATCAGCCGGCCCGGGCACGATCGCTCAAGCAAATATATCTCGAGGGCGTTGTCCCACCAAGGAGCATGAGATGACAGGCAGATTGATACCAACGATCTATGTCGTGATCGGCACCGCGATCGCCAGAGCTACGGGTTCTTCGTTCATGCTGATCGTCTGCGGCCGATCATCTCGGCGGTGTTAGCGGTTCTGTTCTGGCCGCTGGTGCTAGCCGGATTGCATCTCCATGTGCGCTGACTGCCACGAATGTCGTCGCGCGCCCTGGCCGCGCCTTAATCGAGTGGACGACATGCTCGTCGTGAGCGTTGCCAACCCGCCTGGATGCAGGCGCTCTGCTTTGCAGTGGGCGCCTGTCCTCTGAGATGATCGAGGTCGGTGACCTGGTGGTCGATGAGGCGAGAGGCGGTGCGACTCGCGCCGGTGCGAGTCTGGCCCTGACCCCGACCGAGCTTCGCCTGCTCGGCTACCTGGCGCGGAACCCCGGGCAGACCCTGTCAAAGCTGCAGATCCTCACCCAGGTATGGGGCTATGACGCTTACGATCACAACCTGGTGGAGGTGCACGTGTCAAGCCTGCGCCGCAAGCTCGAGGCGCACGGGCCCCGGCTGATTCACACCATCCGCGGCCATGGATATAGCTTGCGAGCGCCATGAAGGCCGTGCCTGCTCCAGCCGGTGACGCGGGTCGCGCCGGTGCTGGCGCTGGTGACCCGGCGCGACTTCAGCTCCCCGGTGCGTGCCACCAGTTCGGCGACGGGCTCGGTCCTGCGATCGATCGCGGCCTCCCACCGCAGCCCGATCTGCCTACAGGATTTCTGACCGGGGTCGATAACCTTGGCGGTCATGGGGGTAGTGCGACCCCGCTCGCGAGTCAGGAGACGAGGCTGATCAGCGCACAGGTGACCCCGAGCGACTCCTCGGCGGCGCATAAGACTGACGAGTCTCAGAAAATCAGGGCGGCTGGGCCCTGCCGGCGGAGTCGTCATGTGGGCTCGCGGATCGGAAGTGTATGCCCGTCGCGTACGCGAGGCTGAGCCTGATCAAGGCCTCCCGGTGGTGGCTGGTCGCCGCCTCCTCCGGCTGGTGGCCCTCCTGACCACGCTGCTGGCTGGGGTCGGCTTGATCCTGGCCGTCCTCCAGGACCAGATCAAGCACGGCTACCAGTGGGTTCCCTACGTTTACGTGCTGGTCTCAATCCTCACCGGCGGCGCCGTGCTACGCGCCGCCGCGCGCGTGTTCCTCGGGTGGGGCGCCCAGCAGGAGACCCACCCGGCGGTCGAGCGTCTCGGTGAGGAACCCCAGCCGCCTGATCAGAGCCGCTGGCGAGCCCACACCCCAATCATCCTGTTCGTGCCGGCCGTCGCGCTGCTGACCGCCGGGATCGTCGCCGACCTCCTGCCCGGCTTCCTCAACACCGCGCAAGAGGCCGCCGCGCGGTTCAAGGCGCCCGGGGCCTATGACGCCGCGGTCCTCTACGGCCAGCACATCGGGCATCTGCCCACCCCCCCGCGCTCACCACCGGCCTGCACGCCGCGATGGGCCGCCTGCGCGCACTTCACTCAGGTGAGCCGGGCGACTACGTCGCCTGGCTCACCGCTGGCGTCGCGGTGTTCGGTGGCGCCTTCGCGCTAGCACTGCACTGACCTCTAACCACCCGATGCCGCGGCGCTACGACGCCACCTCAAGCCCGAGTCCGGAGTCACAGGTAGGCGCTCCGGTCTGTCTCGAGCCCTAGTAACCCGCGTCCGGCACGGCAACGAGCGACGCAACGGGCTGGCCTTCGCAGCCGTCGCGTCGCCTCGTTGCTCGATTCTATTTCCCGCGTGAGGCTATTGGGCGTGGGAGATCCCGGCCGTGCACGGGGCGTGCTTGTCGATCGTGAGATTGTCGACGAACGCGGCGGAATCGTAACCTCGGTCGCCTTGGTCGAAGATCGAGAGGAACAAGGAGTGGACTCCGGGCGTGATCGGGGTTGAGGCACGCAGGATCGGTGTCGCCCCCCCGTAGGTGGTGCCGTTGGCGTTCGCTGCGGTCATTGTGGCCGGGCCGGTGGCGTTGATGCTGATGATGTTCCCCTTGGGATCCTTGGCGAAGTCCCGTGGCGCGGAGATGTGCGGGTCGTTGACGTTGCCGCTCTGGCCGGAGTTCCAGGTCGTTTGGTCAAGCTCGGCGATGAAGCCATCGTTGTAAATGTTGCCCAGGTACTTCGGAAATTCCTGGGAGAGGAAACGGAAGCGGAACGACAGGCAGTTGGCGTTGCTCGGCACCCGAACGACCAAGCGCAAGATCGTCAAATCCCGCGTTCCACGCAGCGGGATGCCGTTGTCACCACAACCAGGGCGCCCCGAGCCCTTGTGCTGATCGGCAAGCACCGCGCAGCCGTTGGTCAAAATCGCATACGCCTTGCCGTACCGGGGAAAGCCCGCCAGCGGCTTGGTTGAGATCGCGTTGGGATGGTTGTCCGGCGGGAGTGCCGCCCACCGCCCGCTGAGCAGCTGGTGCTTGTTGGCCATGATCGTCCGGGCGAGCAGCGTCGCCCCAGCATGCGATTCCGACACCGGGATGATCTTCCCCATCTGGTTAGCCAGGGCAACACCACCCAATCCCGCCAGCAGCACCAACGCACCCCCAATGCCCAGCAGCACGCGATGCCCACCCGAAACTCTGATCATGCGCTTCCTCTCTCTCGGTTTACCGTTTACCGACTCACGGCTGAAACCCCATCGCGGAGTGAAAGTTGCGATCGAAACTTGATGCGCTCAACCGTGACCATTCAGACTCACAGCCAGCTCACAGGTGAGGATGGGACGCTGTGCCTCGTGAAGCCTCCCTCGACCGCCGGACCTGCACGACTGCGCTCAGTCAGCGGCCCGGCGCGGATCAACCTTGGGGTGGCGGCCTTTGGAGCTCGCCGGGTGCTGCGATGATGCGGACCCGATGATCCAGTCTTCGGACCGGAAGGGCTCGATACTCAGCGCGTTGGCGGGCATCGTCGGCCTCGGGATCATCATCTGAGCCCTGACGTCGAGCTCGGTGTCGCTGACGACCACGTCGTCTGCCTCGGCCACCACCGCCGTATGCATCAACCGCTACTACAGCTTCACCCACGGCTGTCGCCAGGAGACGCACAGCATCACCAAGCCCCAGGCGGGCCAGACCTATGTGATCACCAAGGTTCCTTCCGGGGCCCAAGGCGTCGACGAATATCAGATCGTCCAAAACAACCAAGGCGGCGGAACCACCCAGGTCGCTGATCGGACGATCAACAGCACCGTGCCGCGCTACGTGCTGGTGCTCACCGACCTGTGGAGCTCGCAGGGAGCCAAAGTGACCCCGGGCTCCTACGAGCTGATCACGATATCGGGGAAGACCTCGACGAAATACCCGCTGACCGTCGAGGCGTCCAGCCCCAAACCGACCAAGACCTAGACCACGTCAACCTCGACCGCGTCGACCACGACCCCGACCGCGCGGTGAGCCAGGTGCCGTTCCGCAGCTATCTCGTCCACGCCCGGCGAAACCGTAGGTGAGCCTGTCCGAGCACCAGCTGCTGAAGGTGCTTATCGCCCTGGCGGTGCTCGTGGTCGTGTCGCGAGGCTTTGGCGAACTGTCCCGACGCGCTCGCCGGCCCGAGGTCGTGGGTCAACTGCTAGCCGGAGTGGTGCTCGGGCCATCCCTGCTCGGCGTCGCAGCGCCAGGCGCGGAGAGCTGGCTGTTCAACGACCCAGGGGTCGGGAACTCCCTTTCGGCGTTTAGCTGAGTGGGGGCGGTGCTCCTGCTCCTGCTCGGCGGCCTCGAAGTCGACCTCGCAGTGATCAGGGCCAAGGCCCGGGTTGGGGTCCTCGCTGCCGCCGATCGTCCCGTCGATCGGGGTGGGCGTCGTGTTTGGCGTGCTGGCGCTCGGCCAGTCGTTAGCGTCGGCAACTTTCCTCGGCGTCGTGCTGTCCGTGACCGCGGTCACCGTCACCACCGCCTTCCTCCTCGAACAGGGCCTGGGGCGCCGAGACTACGCCCAAGTCATCCTGGTGTCCGGGGTCATCAGCGAGCTCGTGGTCTGGCTGCTCGTTCCAGTGGTCTCGGCCCTTTTTGGACCCTCGGGAGCGCCGCTGTCGGCTGGGATCGACGCCGCGCTGTCGATCGTCGGCGTCTTTCTGCTGCTGATGACTGTCGGACGACGCCTCGCGTTCTGGATCATGCGGCGCTGCGCGGACACCCTGCGCATCCGCCGAGCCCCCATCTCAGTGGTGCTGGCACTCACCCTCGCGGCATCGGCTTTGACCCAGGCCCTCGGCCTTCACCCCCTGCTCGGAGCGTTCATTGTGGGTCTGCTGCTCGTCGGCGCTCCCCGGGTAAACCCCCCGCTGATCCAGAGCATTCGCACCGTGACTCTCGGGTTCTACGCCCCGATCTTCTTCACCCTGGCCGGGACCCGGGTCGATGTCACCGGGCTCGGCGGTCCCGGCGCGATCGTATCCGTGGTGGGGTTGTTCGCGGCCATGGGAGTGGTCAAGTTCGCGTTCACCGCCGCCGGCGCACACCTGGGCGGTCTTCGCGGCCGGCCGGTCGTCCTGGTCGGCCTGGGCGCAAACTTCCGGGGAGGCACTGACGTGATCGTGGCGTCGGTCGGCACCACGCTCGGCTTCCTCTCCACCCGCGTCTACACGCTCTACGCGCTGGCCGCCCTGCTCACCTTGGTCGTCTTCACGCCGTTACTGTCAGTGCTCGCCCGGGCGACGTCGCCGACCGAGGCAGAGCGACGGCGACTGGCCCGCGAAGAGGTCCAGCGCGGCGGGTACCTGCCGACACTGGAGCGGATCGTCGTGCCGATCCTCGACAGCCTTCTCTCGCCCCTAGCGGCCCGGGTCATTGACCGCCTCGCCGCCACCAGACAAGCCCAACGCCTAGTCCTGGACGTGACCAAAGTGGCGGTGTCCGATGACGCAAGCTCACAACACCCCCCAGCCCGGCCGACCGACACGCCTGCAGAGGCGCCGACACCAGCCCTTGCTCGCCTTGATCTGACCGAGTTGCTGGCCGCGGCGGCACGCTCGGACCTCATCGTTGCCGCGGCTCCCGACGCCCGAGAGCGTTCCTCGTTCCGGAGCGGGTCCTTCCATCACCGGCTGGTGACCGAGGCCAGCTCCGACGTGCTCTTGTTGGTCGCCGACCACTGCGAAACCGCCTGGGACATGATGCGGATCCTGGTCCCGTTCGACGGTCTTGCGCCGTCCACCGCCGCCAGCGACCTGGCCGTCGCCCTGGCCCCCGGCCTCGACACCGAGCTGGTCATCTTCCACGCCGTACGACCACCCGGACCCGATGAGCCCGTCACCCACGAGGCCCGACAGGCCGGCACCGAGCTGACGTCAACCATGGCCACCCGGCTTAGCAACGCCGGCGTGCGCGCCACCCACCGCGTAGCGCCGGCCACGACCCCCGGCGAAGCGATCCTCGCCGAGCTCGAGAGTGCGGCCTACGGGCTAGTCGTGCTCGGCGGCATGCGCCGGGGCGGCCCCCGAAGCCTGGGACTGGGCCCAACGGTCCATCACGTACTAAGCGGTGGCCGCACCCCCGCCGCGGTGCTCATCGTCAACCACTCACAGCCGCGCTGACGGAGCCGCCGCGCGGGCTGCGAGCTCCTTGGCCAGTTCGCCGTTTCCTGTCAGGTTTCCCGCGCCGGCTTCGCCGGCTGCCCGGGTCCGGTGAGAATAGGGGGAGAACCCCAGCGCGTCGCGACCCAAGCGCGGTCGCGACCCGAGCGCGGTCGCGACCCGAGCGCTACTCGCCTCAGGGGATCCTGCGCGCGCCATAGCTCGACAGTCGAGGACAGCGCTCAGGCGACTGTCGTGTGCGTGTCGTTATCCGCGCTCCACGCGACAGTCGCCTCTCAGAAGAGCTCGACTGTCGAGCTCTGACGCCCGGTGGCCCGTGAGAGTCCTGTCGAGCTCACCCCGAGGATCGCCGGCTCCACAGCCAATGCTCAGGGGAGGTCTCCTCGCCGGGGCGTCCACGCGGGCGAGTAGTTGCGAGCACAGAGCACTGCCACACTGCGGAGAGGCTGGGGCTATCTTCCACCCAGCGTCGAGACGATGGTCGAGATCTACCCGGCGGCGAGCGGATGCCCGAACCACTCCTTGCGGGCTGCGTCTGCCGAGAGCACGCGCGGCCCACGACCATGCTCGGAGTCGACCTGCCTATCGCTCCGTGACTGCGCGATCACCTAACGGACAGATGCAGATCGCGCTCCGCCGCCGAGCGCTTGGTGATGGGCGCACGCAAGCGCCCGTGCCAGCGCCTGAGGTCGGTGCTCGCGTCTAGTGCAACCCAACGATTGTGGTGCAAACGCCCGGCTCTCCCTCCGTGGCCGACCTGCGGATCCAAGCACACCCCGGTTTTTGCTTGGCAACGCGCTTGCAGCCCCTGCTTCCTCACGATTGAATCCAAGAGCCCAAAGCACAAAGCCCACCGATGGGGGTATCCCATGGCAACCGAGATTCAAGTCGACGATCGCGCCCGCGAGTTCGTCGGGCAGGAGCGCCCGATGCTGATTGGCGGAGACTGGGTGAAGGCGGCGTCCGGCCGCACGTTCGAGGTCTTCAATCCCGCCACCGGCGAAGTCTTGAGCTCTGCCGCCGAGGGCGACTCCGAAGACATCGACCGCGCGGTGAAGACCGCCCGTGCCGCTTTTGCAGAGCGGCCCGTGGAGCCGCCGGGAGATGCGGATCGAGGCCGAGGAGATCTTCGGCCCAGTCGTCGTCGCGAGGCCGTTCAAGCGCGAGGAGGAGATCCTGCCGATGGCCAACGGCACTACATTCGGACTGGCCTCGGGCGTCTGGACGACAGACCTCTCAAAGGCTCATCGCACGGCCGCCCGGCTGCGCGCCGGGACGGTGTGGGTCAATTGCTACAACGTGTTCGATGCGGCGCTGCCCTTCGGCGGTTACAAGGAGTCGGGCTGGGGCAGGGAGATGGGGCCGAGGCCCTGAACAACTACCTCGAGACCAAGTGCGTGACGATGCTGCTCTGAGCGCAACAAGGCGGCCCAAACCTTGACACAATCGTGGTAAGGTTTGTGGGAGATGGAGGCGTTGACGATTCACGAGGCGGCGCAGACGACCGGCTGGTCGGCGCGGATGCTGAGATACGTCGAGCGCACGGGCCTCGTCGCGCCGGAGCGCTCAGCGTCCGGCTATCGCCTATACGGACCGGCCCAGCTCCAGCGTCTGCGAACGCTCAAGGAGCTTCTGCACCGTTTCGGCGTCGGCCTATCCGACGTTGCATTTGCCGCGCGGATGGCTGCCAGCCCCGAGCTACGCGATGCGGTGCAGGATTGGCTCGACGCGCAGGCCAGCCGTCCCGAGCACGTGGGCGCTGCGGACTGGCTCGGATTTGAGCAGGACAAGCACCAGCGGCTGCTGGCCGCGGCCTGATGGCCACATCCCAAACCACTGCCAGACAGAACCCTGTCAGCAGACCGGAGGCACCTACCATGAGCACCACCGCCCAGAAAATTGACTTCAAGGTCGCAGACCTCGCGCTGGGCGCCTTCGGGCGCAAGGAGATAGAGCTCGCGGAGCACGAGATGCCGGGGCTGATGGCGACCCGGCGCGAATTCGCAGATACCCAGCCGCTGGCCGGCGCGCGGATCACCGGCTCGCTGCACATGACGATCCAGACAGCGGTCTTGATCGAGACCCTGGTGGCGCTCGGCGCGCAGGTCCGCTGGGCGAGCTGCAACATCTTCTCAACCCAGGACCACGCCGCGGCGGCGGCGGTGCTTGGGCCGGAAGGCTCTCCCGAGGACCCGCAGGGCGTCCCTGTCTACGCCTGGAAGGGCGAGACGCTGAAGGAGTACTGGTGGTGCACAGAGCAGGCCCTGGCATGGCCTGACGGCGCCGGCCCCAACCTGATTCTCGACGACGGCGGCGACGCCACGCTCCTGGTCCACAAGGGCGTGCAGTTCGAGGCCGCCGAAAAGGTCCCCGATCCCGCCACTGCGGACTCTGAGGAGATGGCGGTGATCCTCTCGGTGCTCTCCCGCTCGCTGGAGGAGGACCCTAAGCGCTTTACGAGCATCGCCGCTTCGGTCATGGGCGTCAGCGAGGAGACCACCACCGGCGTTCACCGCCTCTACCAGTTCGCCCGGGAGGACGAGCTGCTCTTCCCCGCGATCAACGTCAACGACGCGGTCACCAAGTCGAAGTTCGATAACAAGTACGGCTGCCGGCACTCGCTGATCGACGGCATCAACCGCGCCACTGACGTTCTGATCGGCGGCAAGCTCGCGGTGGTGTGCGGCTACGGGGACGTGGGCAAGGGCTGCGCTGAGTCCCTGCGCGGCCAGGGTGCGCGCGTCGTGATCACCGAGATCGACCCGATCTGCGCCCTGCAGGCCGCGATGGACGGCTACCAGGTAGCGAGGATCGAGGACGTGGTCGCTAGCGCCGACATCTTCATCACCGCCACGGGCAACCTCGACGTACTCACCGCCGCCCACATGGCGGCGATGAAGCACCAGGCGATCGTCGGCAACATCGGGCACTTCGACAACGAGATCGACATCGCCGGCCTGGCGGCCACCGGGGGCATCGAGCGCATCAACGTAAAGCCCCAGGTCGACGAGTGGCGCTTCTCAGACGGGCACTCGGTGATCGTCCTCTCCGAGGGGCGCCTGCTGAACCTCGGGAATGCGACTGGGCACCCGAGCTTCGTGATGAGCAACTCGTTCACCAACCAGGTGATCGCCCAGATCGAGCTCTACACGCACCCCGAGCGCTATCAGAAGCAGGTCTACACGTTGCCAAAGCACCTGGACGAGAAGGTCGCCCGGCTGCACCTGGACGCACTCGGAGTCAAGCTCACAGAGCTGAGTCCCGCACAGGCGCAGTACCTCGGGATTCCGGTCGGTGGGCCCTACAAGTCAGAGCACTACCGGTATTGATTAGTCCCACGGCGAGCGCAGCGCTCGCGCAGGGGACCACCGCCCGGTGACGCGAGCCGCGCTCCCGCCCAACGACGTAGCCGACCTGGCCCTCGCCCCACAGGGCGGGGGCCGGATCTCCTGGGCGGCAGGCCAGATGCCGGTGCTGCGGGCGGTGGAGGGACGGTTTGCCAAGCAGCAGCCGCTGGGCGGGATCAGGATCGCAGCCTGCCTGCACGTCACCGCTGAGACGGCCAACCTCGTGCGCACGCTGCTCGCCGGTGGCGCGGAGGTGTCGCTGTGCTCGGCGAACCCGCTCTCGGCGCAGGACGACGTGGCTGCGGCGCTGGTGCGCGACTACTGCGTCGAGGTGCACGCGCTCCACGGCGAGAGCTTTGACACCTACGCAGCGCACGTGCAGGCTTTGCTCTCCGGCGCGCCACAGGTGACCCTCGACGATGGAGCCGATCTGCTCGCGGGCGCCCACGCCGGCGGCGGCGAGGTGCTGGAGGGGCTGATCGGAGCCACCGAGGAGACGGCCACCGGGCTCGTGCGCCTGCGCCGCCTGGAGGAGCAGGGGCTGCTGTGCTGCCCGGTGCTCGCGGTCAACGAGGCTCGGACCGAGCGCGCGCTGAACGACCGTCACGGCACGGGCCAGTCGGCCCTGGATGGGATCGTGCGCGCGAGCCACGTGTTGCTCGCCGGCCACACGATGGTGGTGGTGGGCTACGGATGGGCCGGGCAGGGGATCGCCGAGCGGGCGCGAGGCGCCGGGGCAGCGGTGATCGTGTGCGAAGTCGACGCGCTGCGCGCGCTCGAGGCGCGGATGGCCGGCTACCAGGTGATGCCCGCGCTCGCGGCGTCTGAGCGCGGGGACATCTTCGTGACCGTCACCGGATCGCGCCGCGTGCTACGCGCAGAGCACTTCGAGCGCATGAAGGACGGGGCGCTGCTCGCAAACGCGGGTCACTTCGACATCGAGCTCGACCTGCCAGCGCTGCGCTGCCTTGCGAGCGGACGGGTACGGGAGGTTCGTCCGCTGGTGGCGCAATATGAGCTCGGAGATGGACGTCACCTCAACCTGCTCGCGCATGGGCGCGTGGTCAACCTCGCCGCGGCGGAGGGGCATCCTGCCGCGGTGATGGACGTGTCCTTCGCGCTGCAGGCGCTGTGCGTCGAGGAGCTCGTCCGCCGCCGCGGCGAGCTGCGCCCGGGGGTTCATCCGGTACCGGCTGCGATCGACTACGAGGTGGCGCGCTTGAAGCTCGCTGCGCTCGGCGTGGCGATCGACGAGCCGACCCCCGAGCAAAGCCAGTACCGCGAGTCCTGGGGGCGGGAGGGTTCAGACCGCGGTTCCGCCTCCGGCTCCACGCAGACCGCCGCTCGCGGCGGGCGCGCGATCTGACAGGATTCGGCGATGGCCGCAAGCACGACCCGCGCCGCCGGCGGAAGGACCCGTGCCGTTCGCGGCGGCATCGACCTTGGCGGCACCAAGATCGAAGCGGTCGTCGTCGATGCTCGCAACACGGTATTGGGGTCGGCCCGGAGGCCGACCCCCGTCGAGGGCGGCCCCGCGGCTGTCACGGCGCAGATTGTCGGCGCTGCGCTCGACGCCTGTCAGGCGGCGGGACTGAAGCCCGCCTCGCTGCGAGGCGTCGGCGTGGGCTCACCCGGGGTGGTGGACGGCGCCAGCGGGACGGTCAGCAGCGCGCGCAACCTCCCTGGCTGGGAGGGCAGCTTCGAGCTCGGGCCGGCAATCGCTGCCGGGCTCGGCACGGTTGTGTACGTGGGCAACGACGTCCAGGTCGCCACCGAGGCGGAGGTCGAGCTGGGAGCGGGAAAGCCATACAAGTCGCTGCTGGGAGTGTTCTGGGGCACGGGCGTCGGGGGAGGGTTGATCCTTGGGGGTAAGCCGTGGCTGGGGCGCGGCGGTGCCGGGGAGATCGGGCACACGGTCGTCAAGATCGGGGGCGCGCGCTGTCCTTGCGGTCGGCGGGGCTGCATGGAGGCCTACGCCGGTCGCGCCGCGATGGAGGCGCGCGCCCGGCGGCGCGCCGCGAAGGGCAAGAAGACCGATCTGTTCAAGCTGATGGAGCAACGCGGACGCAACCGGTTGACGAGCGCGATCTGGGCTCACGCCCTGGAGCGCGGGGACAAGCTCGCCACCGACATCATCGACCGCGCGGTGAGCGCGCTCGGTGCCGGGATCGCGTCGGCTGTCAACCTGCTCGACGTCGAGGCGGTTCTGATCGGCGGCGGCCTTGGGGTGCGCTTCGGCGAGCCGTTCGCCGAGCGGATCGCCGACGAGATGGCGCCCCATCTCTTCAACGACTCGCACCCCCCCGACGTGCACGTCGCCGCCCTGGGCGATCTCGGGGGTGCGCTGGGGGCGGCGCTGCTGGTGCCGGCGCGGCGCTGAGGGCGGGCTGGGCTGGCAAGGAGCGACGGTGTGAGGCGCGCCCGGGCTGACAGCCAGGAGCGGCGCTCGCTCAGACCCAGCGAATCGGCGCATCCTCGATCTGCGCGAGTCGTTCTCGCGCTTGTACGAGGTGCGCCTGCGGTCAGGGAACGTTCTCGACAAACCCGGCGCCCCGGAATATGCTTCTGGGACCACGTAGAGCCCATCCGTGCAGTAAGGAGGTCGACCGATGCGCATCGAGGTCAAGGGCCGCAACCTGCCAGTTTCCGAGGAGCTGAGGGAGCACGTCGTCAAGCGATTCCGGAAGGTCTCCCGGCAGGTCTCAGAGCTGGCTGAGCTGGAGATCGAGGTGTTCGAGGAGCGCAATCCCGCGATCGCCGACTCGCAGGTCGCGGAGGCAACCCTGCATCTGAAGGGGGTGACGCTGCGCGCACGCGATGCCTCGCCTGACATCGCGCACTCGATCAACATGGTCAGCGAAGAGCTGGCCGTGCAGGTCAAGCGCCATCGTGACAAGCGCCGTAAGCGACGCGAAGCGCGCGCTGCGCCTGCGTCTCCGGTTGACGTGGCGGGCGAGCCGCCCGTGGAAGTCGCGCCCGAGCGCGCGCTTGACATCTCACCGGCGCCGCCGTCCGGCCATATTTCGGCTGCGGGGACATGACTTCAGAGCGCAAGCCGGCCGCAGGATGCTCTGCTCAGAAGATGACCGCTGAGGGTGTGGAGACCGTGAGGGTCGAAGGGTGCCATCGTCTGGAGCGACCGGCCTGACCCCGTTGCTACCCTAGATCGGATGTCATTCCTGGACCGTGCGCTTCGCATGGGGGAGGCGAAGAAGTTCAAGTCCTACGAGCAGCGCGTCGGGCGCATCAACGGCTACGAGGAGGAGTTCGAGCACCACAGCGATGCTGAGCTGCGAGCGGCCGCCGACGAGCTGCGCAGCCGCGCGCGAGACGGGGAGAGCCCGGACGAGCTCCTGTTCGAGTGCTTTGGGCTTGTACGTGAGGCTGCCAAGCGCTCGATGGCGATGCGCCACTTCGATGTCCAGCTCATTGGCGCGATGGTGCTCCACGACGGGGCGATCGCCGAGATGAAGACCGGCGAGGGCAAGACGCTTACCGCCACCCTCGCGGTCGTCCTGAACAGCCTCGGGGGACGCGGCGTTCACCTGATCACCGTCAACGACTACCTGGCCCGGCGCGACGCGATGTGGATGAAGCCGATCTACGACATCCTCGGCGTCACGGTCGGCGTGCTGCAGAACATGCAGCCCTACGAGGAGAAGCGCGACGCCTACGCCGCGGATGTCACCTACGGGACCAACTCCGAATTCGGCTTCGACTACCTGCGCGACAACATGGCCACCACGCTGGAAGAGAAGGTCCAGCACGGCGGTCGCCCGAAGCCCGAAGAGGGTGAGTCCGCCTACCACGCGTTCGGGATCGTCGACGAGGTCGACAACATCTTGATCGACGAGGCGCGCACGCCGTTGATCATCTCCGGTGCACCCGAGCAGGCGGCGGACCTGTACGACAAGTTCGCCAGGCTGGCCCCGAAGCTGACGCCGGGCAAGGCCCCTGAGAGCATGGACACGCGGATGAAGAAGGCGTTTGTCGCCGACTTCGACTACGAGTTCGAAGAGAAGCACAAGACCGTCGCGGTCACCGAGCAAGGGGTGGCCAAGGCGGAGCGCTTCATGGGCATCGATCACCTCTATCGAGCCGAGAACGGGCACCTCGTGAACCACCTGATGCAGGCTCTCAAGGCCGAGTCGCTGTACAAGCGAGACGTGGACTACGCCGTGTTCGACGGCGAAGTCAAGATCATCGACGAGCACACGGGCCGGATCCTCGAGGGGAGACGCTGGTCAGAGGGCCTTCACCAGGCGATTGAGGCCAAGGAGGGGGTGCGTGTCCAGGAGGAGAACCAGACGCTCGCGACGATCACGCTGCAGAACTTCTTTCGCATGTACGACAAGCTCGCGGGCATGACGGGCACGGCGCTGACCGAGGCCAACGAGTTCATGAAGATCTACAAGCTGCCGGTGGTGCAGGTTCCGACCAACATGCCGATGGTCCGCGCTGACCGCAACGACCAGGTCTACAAGACCAAGGACGGCAAGTGGGCAGCGGTGCTGGGCGAAATCGAAGCCCGGCACGAGCAGGGCCAACCGGTATTGGTCGGGACGATCTCGGTGGAGGTCTCCGAGATGCTCGGCGAGCATCTGACTCGCAGGGGGATCAAGCACGCAGTGCTCAACGCGAAACCCGAGTACGCCGAGCGCGAGGGCGACACGATCGCCGAGGCCGGCGCCCCCGGAGCGGTCACGATCGCCACGAACATGGCAGGTCGCGGTGTCGACATCAAGCTGGGCGGCAATCCCGAGCACCTCGCGACCCTCGAGCTGGCCAAGCTCGGCATGCAGCCCGGTGCCCCCGACTACGACGAGCACCTTTCCAGGGTGCTGCCTGAGATCGAGCGCAGCGTCGAGGCTCGCCGCGAGCAGGTGCTGGAGGCCGGTGGCCTCTTTATCCTCGGCACCGAGCGCCACGAGTCCCGGCGAATCGACAATCAGCTCCGGGGCCGCTCCGGGCGTCAGGGCGATCCGGGCGAGTCGCGCTTCTTCCTCTCTGCCCAGGACGATCTGGTGAGGCTGTTCGCGGGTGACCGGATCTACAAGATCCTCAACCGCATGGGCGGCGTCGACGACGAGGGCAACGAGGAGCCAATCGAGGCTGGGATGCTCTCCAAGCAGATCGAGAAGGCGCAGAGGAAGGTGGAGGAGCAGCACTTCCTGCAGCGCAAGAACACGCTTGACTACGACGACGTGCTCAACCAGCAGCGCGAGGTGGTCTACACCTATCGCGACGAGGTGCTGGAGGGGCGCGACATGAGCCAGGCGGCGAGAGATGAGCTCGCCAACCTGATCGAGCGCTTGGTCGGGGAGTACACCGCAGGAGACTTCGTCGATGACTGGGACGTCCCGGGGCTGCTGCGCCTGATCGAGGAGATCTTCACCCCGAGCGCGGCGATCACTGGCATCGACCACGACCGGGTCGATCGCGAGGATCTGACCCAGCGCCTGCAGGAGGAGGCGGTCGCGCAGTACGAACGTCGCGAGCAGGAGCTGGGGGAGGAGCTGATGCGCGCGCTGGAGCGCTTCCTGCTGCTGACGATCATCGACCAACGCTGGCGCGAGCACCTGTACGACATGGATTACCTGCGCGAGGGCATCCACCTGCGTGGGTTCGCACAGATCGAGCCGCTGGTCGCGTACAAGAACGAGGCGTTCGAGCTGTTCCGGGACCTGATGAACAGCGTCTGGGGCGACTTCGCGCGGATGATCTTCCACGTGGAGGTGAGCACCGAGGAGGAGAACGGCGGGGCTCCGCAGCCTCCGCCGAGCAGCCGCCCGAGCCGGCGCTCGAGCTCCTCGACGGCGGGCGGCAACGTGAGCTACTCCGGCGCCAGCGCACAACGCGGCGCGGCGGCGCTGGCCGGCGCGGCGGGGGCCGGCGCGCAGGGCAATGGAAGCGGGGACGGCGATGAGGAGGCGGGGCCCATGCCTCCTGTCGAGCAGCGCCGCGTCGATCAGGCAGAGCAGCTCGGGCGCAACGATCCGTGCTGGTGCGGGTCGGGCGCCAAGTTCAAGAAGTGTCATGGCGCTTGAGCGCCATTCCACCGGCCGAGCTCGCAGCGCCTGAGCGCTGGTGGAGGGTTCTCCCGATCGCGTCGAGCGGGAGCTCGCGCACCGCGAGCGCCGCCACGACGGGCGCCGGCGGCGGCGCAGGATGTAGCTGCACACGGGTTGGCGCCTCTGAAGGCGCCCGACTCACGATCCCTCGCCGCCTCCAAGCACATCCTCCGGACGGAGCCGGGCCGATTACGTGGCCCGCCGGCCCGCAGGCCGGGCGGGCCAGCACTATGCACATGGTCCGGACGGAACCGCGCTGATCTGGGCCAATCGTGGGCCAATCGTGAACGCGCGCAACCAGCCATCCAGGCTGCAAGAGAACGTGCATGCGCTCGGCCACCCTGCACGCCCCGATAAAGCCCCGGATCGCCAGCGCGCGTGGGACGCTTGGGCGCCAAGCCCTGTCCTGCGACGGTCAAGTGGGAGATACGACGGGAATTAGGTTGCATCGTGGGGGAGAGTGGGTTACTGTTTGCGCCGCATGTGGAACCCGGGTGGCAGGGCTCCTCCCATCCTGCCACCCGGGTCCGACTTTCCCGGTGTAAACCTGACTCGGCGAATGCAACCCCTTGATCTTCCGCGGAACCTTCGAACACGCGCTCGACGCCAAGCACCGCCTGACAGTGCCCTCGAAGTTCCGCGCGGCGCTGGCTGGGGGAGTGGTGCTGGCGGCTTCACCGGAGGCGACCCCGGGCGCTCCTCGCTCGGTGGCGATCTGGACACCGGATGCCTACGCCGCCTATACGACCGCGACTCTCGCCGGCATGAGCCCGATTTCACCTCAGGCTGTCGCCCTGAACCTCGTCTTCTTTCACTCCTCCCATGACACCGAGCTCGACTCAGCGCACCGCGTGATGATCCCGCCGTTTCTGATCGACTACGCGGGGCTGAGCAGGGACGTCGTGGTGACAGGCTCGGGTGAGCGCGTCGAGGTGTGGGACCGCGCCGCCTACGCCGTCTATCGCCAAGACGTCCTGGCAAGTATTCCCGAGATCGCAGCGAGCCTTGGCCACACTGCTTGAAATGCCACGGACGCACGTTCCGGTCTTGGCCGGCGAGCTGATCGAGCTGATCGATCCGTGCCCGGATGAGGTCGCCGTGGACTGCACCTTCGGGGGCGGCGGTCACGCGCGGCTGATCGCGGACCGAATCGGCCCCGGCGGACTCTTGATCGGGATCGATCGCGATCCCGTCGCGCAGGAGCGCTTCGCGGAGCTCGCGGCTGAGGTCGCGTGCGAGACGCGCTTCATTCGTGCGGACTTCGTGAACGGGCTCGGGCAGCTCCGCGAGGAGGGACTGCACGCGGACCTCGTATATCTCGACCTGGGGATGTCCTCGACCCAGGTGGACACGTGGGCCCGTGGATTCTCTTACGCCTACGACGCGCCGCTGGACATGCGCATGGATCCCGAGCAGGATCTGAGCGCCCACCAGATCGTCAACACCTGGGACGAGCGCCGGCTCGCGCGGCTGCTGCGCGAGTACGGCGAAGATCGATACGCGCTGCAGATCGCGCGCGGGATCTTGCGCGCGCGCCATTCTCAGGAGCTGAGCTCGACCCAGCAGCTCGTGGACGCGATCAAGGCGGCGATTCCCGTCCCGGCTCAGTTTGCCGGCGGCCACCCAGCTCGCAGGACCTTCCAGGCACTGAGGATCGCGGTCAACGACGAGCTCGCGCAGCTCGATGCGGCGCTCCCGGACGGGTGGGATCTGCTCCGGCCTGGCGGCCGGTTGGCCACGCTTTCGTTTCACTCGCTGGAGGATCGGCGTGCGAAGCGCTTTCTCGCCGCTCGTGCGCGTGGATGCGTGTGCCCGCCCGATCTTCCCATCTGCGTGTGCGGGCACGAGCCCGAGGCAGAGCTCTTGACTCGTCGCGCCATCGCACCCACGCCGGGCGAGGTCGCGGCAAACCCGAGATCCAAGTCGGCGCACCTGCGCGCGGCCCGCAAGCTCACGATCGCCTGATGCCGGGCGCTGTCACACCCGCCGGCAGGGCCACGACCAAGCGTTCCGGAGGGGGAGCCCGCCAAGCGGGGGGAGACCGCCAGGGGCGAGTCCGCGAAGAGGGGCGACTCCCAAAAGAGAGGGAAGGCGCCCGGAAGCTCCGCCAGCCACGCGCGCCGCGGTTGCCGCGTCGCGTTTCAGGCCCGCTCAGAGGACTCGATCGTGGCGCTGGTCCCGGGTCCCCGCCCGGAGGACTCGATCGTGGCGCTGGTCCCGGGTCCGCCCCCGGAGGACTCGATCGCCGCGCGCTTCCTGGACCTCGCACCAGAGCGGGAAAGCCAAGCCGTGGCCACAGGATTGCCTACGGGGAGCCAGCGTCGCTCGCGTCGCGCGCCGGCGCCTTGGTGCGCTCGCTTCCCGACCAACCGCTGCTCGACCGCATCGTGCGCGGGCGCGCGTGGATCCCGCTGCTGGGCGTGATGCTGGCCGGAATCGTGGCGATGCAGGTGGAGGTGCTGAAGCTCGGGACGAGCATCGGTCGCTCGCTAGAGCGCGGCACCGCCCTTCAGAGCCGTAACGAGCTGTTACGTGCGAACGTCGCCGCGCTCGACGACGGACAGCGAATCGAGCGCTTGGCGGCCCGGACGGGGATGGTGATGCCCGCGCCCGCCGCGGTCGGGTTCCTTGCCGGCGCACCGAGGGCGAACGTCCAGAAGGCGCTGACCAACATTCATGCCCCCAATCCCTCGTCCTTCATCGCCGGGCTGCCATCGAGCTCGTCCACTTCGCCGGCAGGGACCAGCACGCTCGCAACCCCTGCTTCCACGGGATCGACCGCCACCGCCACCGCCACCGCTCCGGCCACCTCCGCTCCTACCGGCTCGACCGCACCTACCGCTCCGGTCACCCCGGGTCCCGCGAACGCAGCTCTGACCGCGCCCGCCACCGCCGCAGCCCCCGCGACCGGGGGCTAGGCGACCCGAGTGGCTGTTTTCGACCGCCGCATCGGTTTCTTGTTCCTGGCGTTCGCCGGCCTGCTCGTGGTGGCGCTGACCCGCGCCGCGTACCTCGGCGTCGTGCGATCGGGCTCGCTCCAGCGCGCCGCCGAAACCCAACAGGTGACCAAGCTGACGGTCCCTGCGCCGCGCGGCACGATCACGGATCGCAACGGCGTCGAGCTCGCGATCTCCGAGAGTGCAGACGATGTGGCCGCCGATCCGCTCCTGATCAAGAATCCGCCGTCGGTCGCTCGGCAGCTAGCTCCACTGCTCGGCCGTCCGTCCTCGGCGATCCTGTCCTCCCTGTCGGAGCCCCGCACAGGGTTTGTCTATCTCGCGCACCTGATCCCAGGCGATCGAGCCGCCGCGATCACGAAGCTGCGGATCGACGGCATCACCCTGATTCCAAAGGTCAAGCGGGTCTACCCGCGCTCGTGGCTGGCTTCGCAGGCCCTCGGTAACGTCGGTTGGGGCGACCAGGGTCTGAGTGGCACCGAGTACCGCTACAACAACGTGCTGAGGGGCGCTAACGGCGTCCGCAGGATCGTCAACGACGCGCGGGGACAGCCGATCTCGATCGACGAGCTGACGCCCACGCGGCCCGGCCAGACCATTAGCCTGACGATCGACGCTGCCCTCCAGGGCGAGGTCGAGCAGGTGCTCGCAGGAGTCGGCGCCGAGTACTCGCCCAAAGGGGCGACAGCGATCGCGATCGATCCGAGCACGGGTGCGATCCTCGCACTCGCCAACTGGCCGCGGGTCAATGCGAACGACGTCGCAGGGGCTCCCTCGTACGCGACCGAGGACCGAGCCGTCGGCTACGACTACGAGCCGGGCTCGACGTTCAAGGCATTCACCGTCGCCGGCGCGCTCGAGGATGGGCTCGTCACGCCCAGCACCCAGCTCGATGTCCCATCCGTGCTCCAAGTCGCCGACCGCCAGATTCACGACGCCGAGAATCACGGCGACGAGAACCTGTCGGTGGCGCAGGTCCTGCAGCGGTCGAGCAACATCGGGGCTGACGAGATCGGGATGAAGCTCGGCCCGGCGCGCTTTGACTACTGGGTGCACCGCTTCGGCTTCGGCGCGCCGACCGGAGTCGACCTTCCTGGCGAGGAGCGGGGGATCGTCCTTCATGCATCGCAGTACTCGGGCTCGTCGATGGGCAACCTCCCGATCGGGCAAGGCGAGTCGGTGACGCCGATTCAGATTGCGACCGCGTACTCGGCGATCGCCAACGGCGGCATCCTGCGTGCGCCCCATGTCGTCCAGGCGGTCGGCGGGCACGCGACGCCGATCCCGCGCGGCGCGCGAATCATTTCCCAGGGCGCCGCCGCACAGCTCCGAGGCATGCTCCGCGGCGTCTTCGCCGACGGTGGCACGGCATCCGGAGCCGCGATCCCGGGCTACGACCTGGCGGGTAAGACGGGCACCGCGAACATCGTGGTCCACGGCGTGTACTCGAGCACCGCCTTTGCTGCATCCTTCATCGGCATGGTCCCTGCCTCGCATCCGCGACTGCTGGTGGCGGTGATCGTAGATCAGCCCCGGGGCGCCATCTACGGCGGGTCGGTCGCCGCCCCCGCATTTCAGAAGATCGTCGGCTGGGCGGTGCCTTACCTGGGAATCTCCCCACGCTGAGCCAGCCCGGTCGCGCGCGCGGTTTCGGCCAGGACTCCGGCTGATCCCCGCTCTACACTCCGGCCGCGATGCGGCTGGACCAAGTCATCTCCCGCGCCCCCGCGGGAGCGCGGGATGTCGAGGTCCGCGACCTCGCCTACGAGGACCGGGCCGTGAAGCCGGGCTCGCTCTTCTTCTGCGTCCCGGGGCTCACGCGTGACGGTCACGACTTCGCGGCGGCCGCGGTCTCGCGCGGTGCTGTCGCGCTGGTGCTGCAGCGCCCCCTGAACCTGGGCGTACCGGAGATCGTCGTGGAGTCGGTCCGCGAGGAGATGGCCCGCGCGGCGGCAGCCTTCAACGGCGATCCCACCGCCGCTCTCCAGGTCGTCGGCGTGACCGGGACCAACGGCAAGACGACGACCGCATTCCTGGTCCGTGCGCTCTTGGAGGGGGCTGGGCACCGATGCGCCCTGCTCGGCACCGTAAAGAGCGTGATCGGCGGGGTCGAGCACCCCGTCGTGCGCACGACCGCGGAGGCGATCGAGCTCCAGCACGACTTCCGGGCGATGCTCGATGCCGGCGACGAGGCGTGTGCGATGGAGGTCTCCTCGCACGCACTGGCGCTGCACCGGACGGATGCGATCCACTACGCGGCCGCGATCTTCACCAACCTGAGCCGGGACCACCTCGACTTTCATCCGACGATGGAGGCGTACTTCGACGCCAAGCGGCGCCTGTTCGCGGCCGAGCCCGAGCCAGGGGTCGCGATCGTGAACGTCGACGATCCCTACGGTGCGCGTCTGGCCGCCGAGCTGCGCAGTCCCGTCACGTTCGCGCTGGAGCGCAACGCGAGCTTCCGCGCGCTGCGCGTCGAAGCCAGCTTGAATGGAACGCGGTTCGAATTGCAGACTCCGGACGGGGCGATCGGCCTGCGCTCGCCGTTGCGGGGGCGATTCAACGTCTACAACGTCCTCGGCGCGCTCGCCGCAGCGCGCGCGCTCGGGGTCGAGCTTCAGAGCGCCGCGGCGACGCTGCGCAACGCCGGCCACGTGCCCGGGCGCTTGGAGCCCGTCGAGGAAGGCCAGGGCTTCGCCGTGCTCGTCGACTACGCGCACACGCCCGACTCGCTGCAGAACGTCTTGCTGACCGCACGCGCGCTGACCGGCGCGCGCGTGCACGTGGTGTTCGGCTGCGGGGGCGATCGCGACCGCGGCAAGCGCGCGCTGATGGGCGAGATCGCCGCCAGGCTGGCAGACGGGGTGATCGTCACCTCCGACAACCCACGCTCGGAGGACCCCGAGGCGATCATTCGGGAGATTCTTGCGGGCGCCGCCGGTGCCGGCGGCGAGGAGGTCGCGTGGCTCGTCGACCGCAGGGCCGCGATCGAGCAAGCGATCGCGCAGGCTGGTCCCGGTGATGTTGTGCTGATCGCCGGCAAGGGACACGAGCAGGGCCAGGAGCACGCAGACGGGCATAAAGTGCCATTCGACGACGTGACGGTGGCGCGCGAAGCGCTGCGCGGCACGCCGGTCCCCGGATGGCAACGATGAGGAGTTGGTCCCCGGAACGGATCGCGCAGGCTGCCGGCGCGCGCCTGCACTCCGGACCGTCGACCACGACGGCCGGACCATCGACAACGATGGGACCCGAGCGCACGGTGATCGACTCGCGCCAGGCGGGTCCCGGGGCACTGTTCGTGGGGCTGCCCGGAGCGACCCTCGATGGTGGTGCGTTCGCCACCCGCGCGCTTGCCGGCGGCGCGTGGGGTGTGATGGTGGCGCCCGGGCACGCGGACGCCGCTCAGCATGCGGGGCTCGCCCAGCCCGACGCCGGCCAGCACGCGCACGGCGCCGGCCAGCACGCGCACGGCGCCGGCCAGCACGCGCACGGCGCCGGCCACGCCGCGTCCGGGCCCAGCGGAGTGATCCTCTCCGTCAAGGACCCGCTGGGAGCACTGCAGCGCCTGGCGGGCGCGTGGCGGCGCGAGCTGGATCCGAGTGTGATCGCCATCACCGGCTCGACCGGCAAGACCACGACCAAGGACCTGCTGCTCGCCATCCTCGCACCGCACCGGCGGACGGTTGCCTCGCGTGCGAACTTCAACACCGAGATCGGGCTGCCGCTGGAGATCCTCGGCGCACCGGCGGGCACCGAGGTCCTAGTGCTGGAGATGGGGATGCGCGGTGCGGGCCAGATCGCGGCGCTGGCAGCGATCGCGCAGCCCGACGTCGCCGTGGTGCTCAACGTTGGTCCCGTGCACTTGGAGGCGCTCGGGACGCTACAGGGCGTCGCGGCCGCGAAGGCCGAGCTGATCGCCGCGCTGGCGCCCGGCGCGACCGCGATCGTGGCCGCCGGAGAAACGCTGCTGGAGCCTCATCTGCGCGATGACGTTGAGATCGTGACCTTCGGCGAACGAGGAGATGTGCGTCTGCACCGAGCCAGCGGTCAGTGCCTCCAGATCGACCTCTCGGGCTGGCCTACGGGCCAGCCCGGCACCCGATTGACGCTTGAGGTCCCCTCGAGCCTCTCCACCCAGGCTCATCTTCGCCTCAACCTCCTCGCCGCCGTCGCCGCAGCAAGCGCGGTAGGGGTGACACCGCGGGGGCGAATCGAGCCTACGCTGTCGGCCGGTCGCGGCCAGCGGCTGGAGGTTGAAAACGGAGTGACGCTGATCGACGACTCCTACAACGCCAACCCGATGTCGATGCGCGCCGCCCTGGACGACCTCGCGGCGACCGCCGCGCGCGAGCGCTCCGGGCGTCTGGTCGCGGTCCTGGGCGACATGCTCGAGCTGGGCCCCGACGAGCGCTCCTACCACATCGAAGCCGGCCAGCAGGCGTGCGCGGCCGGTGTCGACCTGCTCGTGACGGTGGGAGCACGGGCGATCGCTATCGCCGAGGGCTTCGCAGGCGAGACGTTCCCGGTCGCCGACGCCGGCCAGGCTGCGGCGCTCGTGCCCGGCCTGCTGCGGCCCGGAGACGCGGTCCTCGTCAAGGCCTCGCGAGGGATCGGGCTAGAGCTCGTCTGCCACGCGCTGGGAGCGCCCCGGTGACGGGGTCCGCGTCGGGACCCGTCCTGATCGTCGGCACGGCATCGCTGCTCATGTGCTTGTTCCTCAGCCCCAAGTTCGTCGAGCTCCTGCGCCGCAAGGAATTCGGGCAGAACATCCGCGAAGAGGGCCCGGAGGGCCATCGCTCCAAGGCGGGAACGCCGACGATGGGGGGGATCATCATCCTCATCGCGTTCGCGGTGCCATTCCTGATCCTGTCCACGCGCGACTGGCAGTCGCTGGGAGTGTTCGGCGTAGCGCTCGCGTGTGCGCTGCTGGGTTTCGCCGACGACTACACGAAGATCGTCAAGCGCCGCTCGCTGGGGCTGCGCGCGCGGACAAAGCTCGTTGTGACGGTCGTTATCTCGCTCGGTCTGTGGTGGGTTGCGACGCAGAAGGCTGGGCTGTCGCCCACCCTGCAAGTCAGGTTCGTGGACCTGAGCATCGACCTGGGGCCGTTGTACCCGGTGTTCATCTATCTCGTAGTTGCCGGCACGACCACGGCCGTGAACTTCACCGACGGACTCGACGGCCTCGCGGCGGGGTGCGCCGCGATCGTGCTGCTCGCCTACATCGGGATCACGTTCATCACTCCCGGTCAGCACGACCTGGCACTGCTCGCCGCCTGCCTGGTCGGCGCGTGCGTCGGCTTCTTGTGGTTCAACAGCTTTCCGGCCAGCATCTTCATGGGGGACACTGGGGCGCTGGGACTCGGCGGGGCGATCGCGGGGCTCGCGATCATGACCAAGACCGAGCTGCTTCTGATTCTGCTCGGCGGGATCTTCGTGGTCGAGGTGCTGTCGGTGGTGATCCAGGTCTTCTCGTTCCAGGCGTTTCGCAAGCGCGTGTTCCTGATGGCGCCGATTCACCACCACTTCGAGCTCCTGGCGTGGTCGGAGACGAAGATCATCCTGCGCTTCTGGATCGTCGCGGCGGCCTTTGGCGCGATCGGGTTCACGGTGTACCAGCAGAGCATTCGCGCCGGCTCGCCGCCGCCACCCGCCGCGATCCGGACAGCTCATGGCGCGCACCAGCGCTGAGGACGGCCCGCGCCTGCGCAGCGGGAGCGCCGCTGAGAGCAGGCTGCCTTTGCGCAGCGCTCACGCCGAGCGCCGACGGCCTTTGCGCAGCGGTCCCACTCCCGGGAAGGCTTCAGCTCCGCCGCGTCGAACCTCCTCGGGATGCGCTCGGTGCCCGAGTCCCACGACGTCGAGCTGGCCTGATGGCCTCGGCGGCTGCCGTTGCGAGCGTTGCAGGCCCGCAGCGCAAGAAGACCGCCGGCGAAGGCGACAGCGCGCGCCGGCCTGCCCGCGCCTCGCCGCCGCTCGAGCATCGCATCTTGATGACCGCGACGCTGTGCCTGATGGCCTTCGGTGCGGTGATGGTCTACAGCGCCTCCTCGCCGAGCGACCTGCTCGCCGGCACCGGGAATGGGACTGGCGAGCTCGTCCGCTACTTGATCTTTGGCGCGGTCGGGTTGGCGGCGCTGCACGTGCTCGCGCGCCGCGGTATGGCGCTGCTGAGCCGCCGAGTGGTCAACCTGCTGCTCCTGGGCTCGTTCGCGCTGCTCGTGCTCGTCCTCGTGCCAGGGATCGGCGTGGAGGTAAACGGCGCCCGGCGCTGGTTCGCGGCCGGCCCGATCCAGTTTCAGCCATCGGAGCTGATGAAGCTCGCGCTCCTTCTGTACGCGGCGCGGCACTTGGCCGAGCACCCGGCCGAGCGCCTCGGGGGCCGCTCGAAGCACCGGAATGCCCGCGGGGCACGCAGCTTCCGCCAGGCGCTTGGCCCGGTCGCGGTGCTGGTCGGTCCGGCGTGCCTGCTGATCGTCGTCGAGCCCGACCTCGGTACCGCGCTGGTGGTTGCCTTTGCGGTCGCGTCGCTGCTGATCGCGGCCGGGATGCCGACGCGCTATCTGGCGGCGCTCGTGCTCTGCGGCGCGGTGATCGTGGGGCTGCTGATCGTCGCGCAGCCTTATCAGCGCGCGAGGTTGACCTCGTTCCTGCATCCCTGGGCATCGACAACCAAGGCGGGGGCTGGCTATCAGGCCGTACAGGGCCAGATTGCGCTCGGCTCCGGTGGCCTGCTCGGCGTCGGTCTCGGACGCTCGGTACAGAAGATCTTCTACCTGCCCGAGGCACAGACAGACTTCATCCTCGCGGTGATCGGAGAGGAGCTCGGGGTGCTGGGGATCTTTGGGGTCGTGTTCCTGTACGGGATGATTGCCTACGCGGGATTGCGAACCGCGCGCCGGGCCGTGGGACGGCACGCGAAGCTGCTCGCGACTGGGCTGACCTCGTTGATCCTGTGCCAGGGGATACTCAACATCTTCGTTGTGCTGGGCCTCGCGCCGCTGACCGGGGTGCCATTGCCCTTTATCTCCTACGCGCCGTCGAACCTCTGCGTGATGCTCGCAGCGGTCGGTCTGCTGCTGAACATCGCGGGCCCGGGCGCCCGGCGCCTGCGCGCGGTAGAGGCTCGCGGCCTTGAGCGCCCCCGCGTCAAGCGGGAACGCCCCCGGCTCAAGCGAAGGGAGGGCGCCGGGGACAAGCCGGCCGAGCGCTCTGAGGATCGTGATCGGCGCGGGCGGGACCGCCGGCCACGTCGTGCCGGCGCTGGCGGTCGCGGACGCCCTGCGCGCTGAAGGCGCACAAGTCACGTTCATCGGAGGCCAGCGCGCCGAGCTAGAGCTGGTCCCGGCCGCCGGCTACGCGCTGCGCACGATCGCCGCGGCGCCCCTGGATCGCAGGCGCCCGCTGAGAGCGGCGCGGGCTGCGCTGGTCGCTGCCGGGGGGCTGCGCTTCGCCGCGCGGATCCTCGCCGAGGTCAATCCGTCCGCAGTGATGTGTGCGGGAGGCTATGTCGCGGGTCCTGTCGGCCTCGCCGCTGCGCTGCGCCGCATACCGCTCGTCCTGATCGAGGCCGACAGCCACCTTGGGCTGACCAACCGCCTGCTCGCGCCGCTCGCGAGGCGGGTGTGCCTCGCGCTTGCGATCGAAGGACGCGCCGGACTGCGCTACAAGGTCACGGGACGCCCAGTCCCGCCTCCGGCCACCGATCGGGCTGCGGCACGCACTCGCTTCGGGATCGCTGCGCAGGAAACCTGCGTGCTCGTCTTCGGAGGCTCGCAGGGTGCGCGTTCGATCAACCACGCGGCGCTCGCGGCGTTCTCGGACGCGCGCTTTCACGTCCTGCACGCGGCCGGGGAGCGTGACCTCGCCGATCTCACCGGGCTTGCGGGCGGGGCCAAAGCGGTCGCACCCGGCGGGCACTACGACCTGCGTGGCTATATCCCCGACTTCGGCCAGGCGTTGCTTGCCAGCGACCTCGTCGTGGCGCGCGCGGGCGGCTCGATCTTTGAGATCGCCGCCCACGGCCGTCCCGCCGTGCTGATCCCATATCCACATGCGACCGCCGATCACCAGAGCGCGAACGCGCGCTGGATGCAGCGCGCCGGTGCGGCTGTGGTGATCCCCGATTCTGAGCTCAGCGGGCCGCGGTTGGGTGACGAGGTGGGATCCCTGCTGGCAGATCAGGGTCGTCTGGCTTCGATGGCGCGTGCGTCCGCGGAGGTTGCCAGGCCCGGCGCCGCGCGCGAGATCGCGGCCGAGGTGCTGGCGGTGGCGCGCTTGCCCCGAGCACGATGATGATGACGACGACGGCGCGCAATACGCCGGACTGGTCCTCGCGCCGCTTGCACTTCGTGGGCATCGGGGGGGCCGGGATGAGCGGACTCGCGATCGTGGCCCAGGTGCTCGGCGCGCAGGTCACGGGCTCCGATCGCGCCGAGTCCTCCTTCACCGAGCGCTTGCGTGAGCACGGAATCGAGCCCGCGATCGGCCACGCGGCTGCCAACGTGCCAAGCGACGCGCAGGTCGTCTACTCGACAGCCGTTCCGGCGAGCAACCCCGAGCGCCAGGCTGCGCCAGGACGTCAGCTACATCGTGCGGACCTGCTGGCGCAGATCGCGGCGCTGCGTCGTTGCCTGGCGGTGACCGGCACCCACGGTAAGACCACCACCGCCGCGATGGTCGTCCACGCACTGCGCGGTGCCGGCTTTGATCCCAGCTACGTCGTCGGCGGCGAGCTGCGCTGCACCGGATCGGGCGCCGGTTGGGGCAGCGGAGAGTGGATTGTGATCGAGGCCGACGAGTCCGACCGATCGTTGCTGAAGCTGAAGCCGGAGATCGCAATCCTCACCAACGCCGAGCTCGATCATCACTGCACCTATAGCTCGCGCCTGGACCTCGAGCAGACGTTCCGGACCTTCATGGCGCGCGCCGGCGAGCGCGCGGTGGTTTGGGACCGCCCGGCGCTCCGCGCGCTCGCCCCGGCGGGCGCTGTCACGTTCGATGTCCCCGAGCCGGCGCTCGGCCCCGGCGGATCACGCTTTCGGTGGGGTGGCATGGATGTCGTCTTGGCGGTGCCCGGTGCGCACAACGCGCTCAACGCCGCCGCCGCGCTCACGGGCGCCGCGCTCGCGGGAGCCGATCCCGTGCGGGCTGCCGCCGCGCTGCGAGACTTCCAGGGGGCGCGGCGGCGACTGGAGCGCCTGGGGGAGACCGTCGGCGGAGTGGCGGTGTACGACGACTACGCGCACCACCCGACGGAGGTAGCCGCGGCAATCGCCGCAGCCCGCACGCTCGATCCCGCGCGGCTGATCGCCGTCTTCCAGCCCCATCTGTACTCGCGCACGCGGGCACTGGCGCGCGACCTGGGCACCGCGCTCGCGGGCGCCGACATCTGCGCGGTGCTTAGCGTGTACGGCGCCCGCGAGCTAGCCGCCGACTTCCCCGGCGTCGAGGGCAGGATCGTCGCGGCGGCGGCGGCCGACGCGCCACAGCGGCGTCCCGTCGCGTGGCTGCCGAGCTTCGGCGATGCGCGGCGATTTCTCGCCGAGACGCTGCGCGGCGGCGATCTCTGCCTGATGATGGGTGCCGGGGACATCGACGCGCTGGCACGCAGCCTCCTTTGCGCAGGAGCCTGATGCCTCCCCCGCTCAACGCCTCCCCCGCTCAACGCCTCTACACCTCCGGCTCTACGGCTCTAGATGAGTAGTGCCACGGGTTCAGGCGGTGTAGCAGACCAGGGAACGGCTGGGGCGGCCGAGTTGGTGGTTGAGCGCAATGGCGGCTGCGAGTGCAGCGAAGCGTGTGACCAGTCGTACGCGCAG
>JAABUZ0100000241.1_pt1 | contig 143575 bp, 136 predicted proteins | sample 5562091 | NCBI WGS metagenome assembly JAABUZ01 (sample SAMN12813069, study PRJNA571459) | rock metagenome | isolation source: Antarctica rocks | place: Antarctica: Victoria Land, Linnaeus Terrace sud | collected 2015-12-21 | reverse complement strand
AGGTTTATGGGGAAGGTTCTTTGGGATGAGTGTTGTGATGGGATGATTGATTGAGAGAGGGATTAGGGTGGGTGGTGGGTATGATGGGTTGAGGAGTGGGGGGGCTGTTGTCTGTCGATGTTGGGCGCAGGTGGAGTGAGTTGAATGGGGTTGGATTATGTTGAGCTGTGTTGAAGTGAGTTGAGTTGAATTGATTGAGTTGAATTAATTGAGCTGAGTTGAGTAGATACAAGAATGCCGCAAGACCTCTCCCGCACGACATGATTCTTTTTAAGACATACTAGACGACGCCAGTAACTCCTATAAAAAGCGATCACAGACAGCCGAAAAGTCTGAGATAATGCTCATTCAAGGTCCCGGACTCTCATTAGGATCACGTATTAGGAATATTCATGCGTGGAAACGCCCCAACTTCTTCGCTCCGAGTTGAGGATCCAGCATCTCACCGCCGGATTTGGTGGTTGTGAACTCCGGGGCCTCTCCGTAGGGGTACATATATTCTTTTCTGGCCTTTACGCTCATACCAGTCGCGTGGTACTGCCGGATCGACCTCCCAAGCACGGAGAGACACATTGATACCCCGTGTTGATAACCCTCTCGAAAGGTAGGTTCTTCGCAGCGAGCTTTGCAATATATCTCATCCGCAATGGCTGGGCGTTTCTGAAGTGTCTCCTGCAGCCATGGTACAAATTTGTGGTGAAACTTATTCGCGAGCTGGTCGTGTCGGGTGGAGTCATCAGAAGGTAGTATCTTCTTCTGATCCTGAAGCAGCCTATCCAAGTCTGTGACCAGCTGGTCGTTCTGTGCTCCGAGAGCCGCTGCTGAGTGTGGCAATAGCAGCTGAGAAACGGTCGGAGCTAGCTCGAGTCGTTTTTGTTGCGATCTAGAAACCCCCGGCTTTTGTTCTTCTGCCGCCTCGCCGACCTCAACGGGCGGGTGTAAGGAAGTAAAGGCTGCACTTGGCTGGCGTCGAAGCATTGAGTAGGTGCTGTAGCTGTTGACACACGAGTTGACTCCAACGCTTATGCTCGCAAAAGCGATACTTCCAGTAAGCAGAGGAGAAAGAGCGATGGCTGGACAATGTTGAGTACGCTTGTGATGCAGAAATTGCGGACAGAACGACTTACTTCTTGATGCACTAAACATGGCGCCTGTGCCTTGGACGGTTTTCGCTGTGGAGCAATCGTGTGGAGCTTATAAAGAAGCTATGGTCGAAGTATCACGGCCTTGAGCGATCTTCGATGTTTTGGATGAGATACAAGGTACCAAAGTAGATAGATGTTCGAAAACCTGGAGCGAGGGAGACGTGCAACAAATAGTGAAAAATTATGACAAGGCGCCGGCCAAACCCGTGAAATACGAAATAAATCGCCGATCCCCACAGATGTACGACAATTTACCGCTTAGGATGGTGAGATATCCTACCACTCACGTCGAAAGATAGTCACGGCCACGACAACGGGAATTTTTCAGAGTGCTCTCTGCTCGACTTACTCGATCTTGTGAGGTGCTAGCAGACTGTCTGTCCCTCAGGGTCTCATGGATGGCCTTCTCGGAGTCGGGCGGAAAGATTTCATGCTGGCGCTAGATGTGCCAACACAATTTGCGAAGTCTGGTAGCCTAGAATTCTCGACAAGAACACCGAAACTTTACCATGGGTAAATCAAGCCAATTGCCACTTCAAAACCGAAACCTTCCTGCTCGAACCTGATATCGGGTCATCTGAAACTCCTTACTTCGTATCGAGTGAAGGTGTTCAGCGCCCCAGCTCATGTTCCCAAGTTAACTCCTCGCTCCCAGGACTCTACCGTCGACCATAGTCTTCAATCCCACCGTAACGACATGATGGATACTTTCCGCAAGAGAAAGATCGAATAACGCAATGCCTGGCATGGGGGATCTGCTCAACCCAATAATTGGCCTCCAAATCATTTCATACTCCCTCTCTTAATTTGCGACGAGCAAGATCAAGTACCTTGAGAGAGGGTAACAGACTGAGCGAACACATGTAAAATGTAAGGTAGTGAGATTGGGCCCATGTAATGAAGTTTCTATGGCCGACAAATGATAAATCCATTCAAGCGTCTGAAGCTTACTTTCCAAGACGACATCCTCTCCATACGTAAGGTATGGAAGTGATCTGACAATTGTATCTAGAATGGTGTGTACACCGAAGCCAGTTTCGATACAACGTACAGTATTGTAGACAGAGAGGAAGGTAGATGTCGTCGAAGTTGTTTGAGGGCTGCTCCGGGGTTACTGCCGTGCTGAATGCAGGCTAGCTTCAGTCCTTCACGAACGGACCATTGCTCCTGTCAGCAATGACAATAATGCTGAGCTTTGGAATATTTGTGTATGGCAGGGGCAACATTTACCAAGGGTTCTCCGGACGCTCTTGCCTCGAAGTGTGGCCGAGGGTACATCTGGTCGGCTGCCTCTACGTGAAGTAGCCTCGACCAACATGAACCCTCCACGATGAATACGACGGCCAACGGAGCCGATGATCAGAAGCAGCTACATCGCGCTTCTGGACGGATTGTGGGTTTCTAATCTACGAGAGCCAACCCAATGCGCTCAGTCAGCTAAGTTTGTGATACAGATTCGTCAAGCGACCTTCATCCTGCCAAAGACCGGAGAGCGCGTGAAGAGAAACGTAACCTTCAGTGACTCCGCAATCCTTGATGGAGCGAACAGCGATGGCTCCACCGATGAGCGTTCACCATTGATAGCCCGGAGAAATTCCAATCGCAGACCTTCAAATGGCCAAAGCACCTTGCGCGGCTTACGAGCGAGATGGCAAGAACGTATACGTCAAGCATGGTCGTTCGCCAAATCCAAGACAGGACGAGGTGTGTTCAAATGCAGCATTGCGTACTTCTTAGGGAGCTTGGCCACCTTCGTTCCGGTGATTGCAGGCTTCCTCGGTCAGCAGGATGGGAAGCACATGGTAGCCACGATTACCGTCTATTTTCACCCCGCCAGATCGCAAGGGAGCATGATCGAGGCTGTGATTGTTGCCACTGTCGCTTTCCTCTACGCCGTGTTCATCTGTTTCGCGAGCATGGGGGTCTCCATATTTTTCGGGAGAACGCTTGATCTCCTAGTTGTGGGCCACCTAATTGTGCTGGCTGTCTTCTGTGGAGGTGGCCTAGGGTTGGTGGGATGGGTCAAACAGCATCTGGCTAATCCGTTGGTCAACATTGGCTGCTCCCTGGCCAGTCTGGCAATTATTACGGTTTTGACCAAGGAGGGAGCTGTACAAGCCGCGCTGTTCTCCGACGACAAGGTCACCATGGTTCTAAAGATGGTCATCATGGGCTGTGTAGCTACATCCTTCGTATGCCTCACGGTCAGTCCCATTTCAGCTCGCCTTGAATTACGGCAAAGCATGATAGAAGCTATGGATTCATTCGGGGGTACCTATACCAATCTTCAATTTCTACCGATGCCTTCACTGACAGACTTTAGAACTACTTACGATGATCACCACAGCCTTTCTCATTGGATCTGCTGACGAATCCGAACGAGACCAGTTCCACGCAGCCTCAGAGAATTATAAGTCATTGTTCACCAGCATGACGAACAACCTCAAGGAAGCTAAGTACGAATATTATGTCATGGGTAGGGAAAGAGAGTACAATATCGAGGCCAGGTTGGTAAGATGCATGGAGAGGCTTGGGCAGGACATTGGGGGTTTGCGTAGCGCTGCGTCAACTCAATTCCTGCTCTTGGCCCAAGGCCCCTCTGCAGGCAATGCCACCCCCGTTGAAGGCGGCTCAGCGTCCTTTTATCGCAGACCCTCTTTCTCAGTCTTTTCTGATGGTGAAGCGTCAGACTTGGGAAACCAGGGTATTTTGACCGCTATCGATGAGGTACCAGAAGATGACCGACAAGCTGCGAGTGGAACAACAAGTCCAAGTGCCTTGCGTTCATCAGCCGAGGATAGCAACTACCTACCCACAGCTAAGTCCCCCGGCGATATCTTCTCAAGGTTTATTACACATCTTGGTCCTTCGATGGTCAGTAGTGTTACAGTGAAGGCATTCTCTAGTTCGCGGCTAAAGTTCAGTAGAAGTCCCTCGCTGTGACATTGAAGCAGCTTCTGGACGAATTGCCCTATGCTTCAGAAGCTCAATATCGTATCGCATATAACCCGCATTTCAGCTCTAGTCTTTCTGAAGCTCTAGAGCTGTATACGAAGGCCAGAGAAGAAGCTCTCGCTCTGCTGTACAAGAACAAGGAACTCAATACTAAACGGCCCATGGAGATTCAAGCAGATTTCGAGGAGGTTGCAGCAAGTTGTGGCTACTTCAGTTTTTCTCTGCAGGATTTCGCCACTGAAATGAAAGCCTACCTTGCCATTCTGGAGGAACTCAAAGTCGAGACTGAGCATCGGCCGGCAGGTAGGACTTGGATGTGGCTCAGATTTTGGCGATCCAGGACACCTACACCAGCCGATCCACGCTACGATTTAGGTATGCTGCCTAACATCGTTCGTAGAGGAGAAAAGCTAACAGGCGTAGAAAGAGACATTCCTGAGGCTGACGTTCCAGGCGGCGTTCCCAGTCCGCCTGCGAGGAAGGTAACACCTGACGATGCCCCTGAAATGCGGCGCCAACGGAAGTCCTTTCGCTATCGCTTCTGGAGATTCCTTCGTATCTTTCGCCGTGACGACATAAAGTTCGCGATAAAAGTAGGTATGGGTGCCGCACTGTATGCGCTTCCATCGTTCCTTGTGTCAACGCGCCCATTCTATCAACACTGGCGCGGTGAATGGGGTCTTCTCTCTTTGTGAGTATATAGAATATACTGTCCCGACCTCGCAGAAACCGCGCTAACCATGTCGGGTCAAGTATGCTGGTTTGTTCCATGACCATCGGCGCCTCAAATACTACGGGCTTCGATCGATTCCTAGGGACTTGTATTGGCGCCGTTTGTGCCATCGTTGCGTGGATAGTCTCCCGGGGCAATGGTTTCATCCTAGCTTTTCTCGGCTGGATCATGTCCCTCTGGACAGCATACATCATCGTCGCTCAAGGTAAAGGCCCTATGGGTCGCTTTATTATGTTGACGTACAATTTATCAGCGCTCTATGCATACTCATTATCAGTCAAAGATCTGGAGGATGACGATGATGAGGGTGGCACCAACCCACTGATTACTGACATCACGCTTCACCGCGTCGTGGCGGTGCTTACTGGGTGCCTTTGGGGACTTGTCGTTACTAGGCTCTTATGGCCTATTAGCGCAAGAAAAAAATTCGCTGATGGGTTGAGTCTCCTTTGGCTCAGAATGGGCCTGATATGGAAGCGAGATCCGCTTTCGATGCTTCTGGACAGAGAATCACCCAATCCTTATATGGACCTCCGTGAAGAATCTGATTTACAGCGTTTTCTAGCAGGCTTAGAGAAGCTACGCAGCGCGGCGACATCTGAAATGGATCTCCGAGGACCTTTCCCAGACGCAGTTTATGCGAGAGTGTTGAGAAGCACTGGCAACATGTTGGATGCGTTTCATGCCATGAATGTCGTGATCATGAAGAATCTTAACGCTTCGAATGGAGAAGCCGAGATTTTGAAGTACACCGTTACGGAGAGAGCTCAATTGTGTTCGAGGATCAGCCATCTGTTCCAGGTTCTGGCCTCGTCCATGAAGTTAGAGTATCCCCTCAATGAAGCTCTACCAAGCACCGATCATGCACGAGACAGACTGCTTGCGAAAGTTTTCCGCTTTCGAAAGGAGAAGGTGGACTCAGGTGCTACCGACGAAGACTTCGCCCTTTTGTATGCGTACGCTTTGGTCACCGGTCAGTTGTCAATCGAGATCGATAATGTAGGACGGGAGATAGAGAAGCTATTCGGCACGCTCAATGAACAGGCGTTAAAGCTGCAATGAACAGGTCTTCTACGAACTCAAGAAATAATGGTCTGGGAGGAACGTCTCTAGTGGAGGGAGGACCTTACTAACTCTCACCGCGCCGGTATCTTGATGAGGAGAGGGTATAGCAATTGCTTTCTCCATCCTCTATAGCATACGCTTCAAAGGATCTGATAGAAAATTAGTTTATCATATAGATCCACTGATCGATAGTGCTACGTCCCGCTCTCTTTTTGCAAGCATTCATGAACATAAAACTATGATTTTAATGATCCTGAAGGCCTCATGTCTCTTTGCGGTAGTTTTTGTTCGGAAACCCCTAAACATTTGCCGACGTCTGCCCTATCAACGTGCCAACAATCAGATATCAACGACTATTGAATGGCAACGCGCATCAAACGTATCATCTGTAAATACTGTCGGAAGACCGCCTGATCGTATCTTGCTACCTTCAACTTCGATGCGACGCCCGCGGTCGTAACACGACGAGGCGCATCCCGCTGGGACACCTACCAACCCCCCCCACAATGCCCGACATCGACCCTGCAGCTCTAAGCCGTCAAGACTCCATATCGCAGCCCTCGACCTCTCTAATCATCAACAAAACGAACGGGGCTCCTGTAGCTCCGGCTCAGAAGGCTCCAAAAGCGCCCAATACCGTCCAGCGCATCGATCTCGAACCCCTGTATACCAGCCTCAAAGCTGCCATTGGTGATCAGTGGGGCAAGTACAAGGAAGCTACGAGCCTATTTGTGCTTGGTATGTGCCATATATACCGTTTTACGGTAAGAGAAACTGTGATGGAAGGTGCTAATCAAGCTTCATTGCTGCCCCCGCAGGTCTGCTCAGCCAAAACGAGCTTTTCCTTCAAATCGGCCATTTCTTCAGCGCAGACTCTTCAATCGAACATCTACACAATCAACTCATTTCCGCGATCCATGGCAATGTCGCCCGAGACCTGCCGGAGCAAGGCGTCGCGCCATGGGTGTCGGCGAACGACAAGCCGACGGTGCTGTCGAAGCCGGTGGTGGGGGATGCGGCGGAGCAGAGGCTCAAGACGGAGGTGATGCAGATTCCGGCGAGAGATCGGCGACGGTTAAAGGAGGTGCAGGATGTGAGTGCGACTCTGAAGATCACATATGGAAGGGGGGGTGGAGAAGGCTGGGATGGAGAAGGGTGTGCTAATCTTAAAATACATGATATACAGGGCGACATCACCGACCCTCTGAACCACTCCGTCGCCGTCTCAATCCACGACTACCTCTCCTCCAAACAGATCAAACTCCCCGACTCCGTCCCCGCCAGCGCCGGCGGTCTCAACAAGACAAGTAAGCCCCCCCTCCCCCTCCAGCGCTCCCTCGAACCTCCTCCTACCCCTCTCCCCTATACCCAGCCTCCCCTTCCCTCCACTCCCCCTAATCCACAACTAACCATCCCCCCCATAGACTGGGACCCCGAAATCCGCAAACACTACACCCAGCCCCTCCACAGCGAAACCCTCGAATTCCCCGACCTCGACACCCTCACCCAGCGTATGCGCCCCATCTGCTTCGAGGAATCCCTCCCCCACGGCTTCTCCCCGCCCTGCCCCGAATACCTCGCTACCGCCACCGAACAATACCTCAAAGACGTCATGGGCGCCGTGCTAGTCCGCACGCGTAGCAACGTCGGCGTCGCTGGCATCCGCACTGAACCCAAACCCAATTTCAAAAATGCTGAGACGGAGAAGGAGAAGGAGATGGAGCGCAGGCCGCTGAGTGGTGGCGATCTGAGGTTTGCGCTCGGGAGGGGGGAGGTGGGGTTTGGGCAGAGGGGGGCGGTGGCGAGGAGTGTGATGGGGGGGTGGGGGGAGGGGGTGCTGGAGGGGTGGGGTCTTGATGTTGATTCGAATGGCGACGAAAAAGCAGCGAGGATGAACGGCTCGGCGACGAGAGCGCTAACGAATGGTACGTATCCCGAGGAGGCGGATGATGGGTGGGGCTGGGAGGGGGGCGGGAAGACGGGTCGCATGAGATTGGGGGGCTTGCTGGATGAGTGTTTGGCTATTGGGCAGTGAGGCATTCTTCGGCGGCTTTCTTCTGGTTTTTCGGCGGCATTGGGGAGTCTGGGTGGCAGGCATGAGATGCATTTGATGGGCGTGGGAGGGGGAGGATTTTGCGGCGTTGGATATGCGTGGTTAAGAGATACCCCCCAGGCTATGTTAGCTGGATTTGTATGGTGGTTTTGATGTGCTATGCGGTTCATGTGGTCTAGGGACGAATGGTGTGGATAGGGATACGAGAGATATATATGTAAATGTGCAATGTATGTGATGGATAGTATAGCTTCACGGCAATATCATTCATGTACATAGTGAGGAGAGATAGAGTGGCTGATTTTCCATGTTATGATATCTTTTGGGCTTCCAAACTTGGCAGAGTCAGAAGCAGCATGGATACCAATGCTCCTATCCCATTAAGGTCCACAAAGCAAGCAACGTACACGAATGTATCCACCTTCTCCAACGCCGAACCTTCCAACCACCCATCTCCCACTCACTCCAGCAACTCAACCACCATATCCAACACCCCCTCCACGCTCCTCCCCGCATTCTTCGGATCCTTCGCCACACTCGCCCACACCTCCCCATGCTTCGGCTCACTGGCCTCACACTTCGCCCTCACATCCTGCCTCTTCTCCTCCGTCCCATGCATATTCAAAAACTTGACATACCACCCCCACGAATCCCCCAAATCGCTATCCGTCAGTATCGCCCTCTCCAACCACCTACCCGCCTGCTCCAGCTTCCTCTCCCCCCAAAACACCCGCGCCACCGTGACGAACAGCGTCGGGTCGTTCTCCACCTTCTTGATCGCCTCCAGGCTGCGGGGCTTGCGCTGCGTGCGTGGCTCGAGGTGCCAGATGGATTCGCTCCACAGGAGGCCCGAGGCCGGGCATTCCTGCAGCGCCTTCGCCATGAGGACTTTCGCCTGCGGGAGGTTGTTGGCGCGGCGCTCGACGCGGACGGATTCGGTCCACAGGCGGTCGTTCTTGGGCATGGCGAGGCGGGCGCGGTCGAGCACGGAGCGGGCTTTGACGACGACGCCCAGGCGCTCTTCGAGCTTTGACCAGAGGATCCAGAGCGGGACGGAGGAAGGGCAGGCGCGCGTACCCGTGCTGTAGGCTTCGCGGGCTTGGGGCAGTTTATGCTGCGCTTCGTAGATCTGGCCTTTTTGCATCCAGAGCTTGGCGGCTTTGGGGTAGAGCTGCAGGGCCTGGTTGACGAGGTCGAGGGCGATGTCGTCATTGTGCTGGACGCGCTCGAAGGCGACGGATTTGATCCATACGCGGTCGGTGCCGGCGTTGGTGCGGGAGTTTTGGAGGAGTTCGCGCGCTTGGTCGATTTGCTGGTGGTCGGATTCGAGCTTGATGGCTTGGAGGTAGATGTTTTCGCTGTTGGGGTTCTGTTTGAAGGCGGAGCCGAGGACGCGGCGGGCGTCGTTGAGGTCGCCGGATAGGCGGGCGAGGCGAAGCCATAGGGATTCGGCTTGAGGGACTGCTTCGACGGCTTTTTCAAGGACGTTGCGCTCCGTGGTTTGGGTCCCGTGGTTGCGTTCGAGGTCGGCGGCTTGGGACCAGGTTTTCTTGGAGGTGACGAAGATGCGAAGGCTGGTTGCGAGGATGGCGCGGGCGGTCTCGTACTTGCCTCTGCTGATGCTGTTCTTGGCGTCTTCAAGGAAGATTTCTTTACGGTCGTCGTCTTCGTCAAGGCCGTAGGCTAGGGTTTCGCGGATGATGGCTCCGCAGGTTAGGACAGCGCCTTCTTCCTCGCAGACTTCGGCTTCTGTGATCCATTCTTCCCTTTTCAGCATAGCGGACTCCCGAGCTAACGATTGCACTGCGCGTTTCATGAGAACTCCGACTCTATCGTTGGCTCCGAGCTGTTCCTGCAGTCTAGCAGCCTGAAGCCAGATCTTGTGGTTCTTCGGTAGCGCCATGCGTGCCTTGTTGAGCACCTTCTGGGCATTTTCCGGGGACTCCAGTCTGGCTAGTGCTAGCCATAAATCTTCAGACAATGGAACTTCTTCCACAGCTCTTGCAAGTAGCAAGCGAGCATCACTCTCCGAAGCTTCCAAGTTTACGGCATCCTTCCACAAAGCCACAGATTTCGGCATGATATCTAACGCTCTCCGAATGACGCGCTTCTTAGAGAGCGGGTCGCTCTCAAGGTCTATGGCTGCTTCCCACAAACGAACAGAATTTGGATTTCGCTTTATAGCTTCAGCCGCTATTACCTTGGCATTGTGGGTTTGTTCTCTCCACATTCTGATGGCCTCAAGAACGATGTCATCACTATTGGGACACAACTCAATACCCTGGCTTAGCAGTTGCCTTGCTTTTCCCATCTTACCAGCAATTTCTTCCAGCCTTGCGGCGGCGATCCACCCCGGAGCATGCTTAGGATTCGTTTTGATGACTGACTCGAGCAGGACCCGTACTCGGTTGATGTCACCAACCTCAGCTTGGCCCGAGTTGTCCTCGGACTTTTTCAGGCTGGTCAGGTAGCCCTTGGGGTCGATATTCGTAGCAGTCCCGGCTGTAGAATCCGTACCTGACCCTTGAGTAGCTTGGTCTAATCGAACTTGCAGTACTTTGCCTCTCGCAGCTCCGATGTCAGCAAAATTCGTCAACGTTCCATCAGCATTGTCGGTGCCATTGGCCTGCGTCCCATCGTCGTTCACGCTTGTATCGAACTGCGTCGAGTCTCTGGCCCCTGCAATAACACTGTCCGGGACCGTGTAGAACCTCTGCCGTAGATTTTGCTTTGTTCTCCTGTTCTTCCTTGTGAGATCTCCCACTTCCGGTAGGTTCGCCCAGTCTTCGTCCGAAACGCTGGCGAGGCTTCGTTTGAGATCGGCAAATTGTTGCTGGATCTTAGGATTCTCGGCTTCGTGTCGCCGCCGCTCTTCTGCTTCGCGAGCTTCCCTAGAAATGGCGAAGGATCTCAAGTCGGTAATCTGCTCGTTCAAACCAAAGGTATATGATAAACCATATGCTCCAACGGGGGAGAGGATAGGGGGAGTCGTTAGAAATAAAGGAACTAACCTTCTGTGCTTCCTTCGCCTTTCCATCTTCTCGTCGACCTCTTGGTATATCCTGTCAGCTTCGTCATCGTCTCTGTCGTAAGCGCCGTTGGCAAATAGCCCAACTTCGTTTTCGGGGTCCTGGAATCGATCGTCATCTTCATCATTCTCCTCTTTCTTCTCCGGGGCTCCGTAAGCTGTTGGCGGAGCTTGCCCTAGCTGTGCAGCTCGCTTTGCAAGAGCGTCTTTGATCTGATCCTCACTCGGCCCTGAGCGCGCTGGACCTAGATCTGATCTTGTTGTGAAGCCAGTCGCACCACGGCCGAGACCAGCAACGTAGTTCTCAGGCGCAGCTTGATTGAGGAAGGATTGACGTCCTGACATGATTGAAAACGACCCGGGAAATGAATCTAAAGGCCGACAAGAAGTCTTCCCATTCGAGAAGAGAACAACTGGGTACAGCTTGAGCCAAAGTCGTAAGGAATCACCGGCACCTTCGGTCCGGAAGCCCTAGCTCGGCTGGTTAGCGCCATCTCGTTATCGATAAGCCGGACACCACAAAATTGACGAGGAGAGCGAGACAGAGTTCAGACCAAAGTTTTCAATATACGCAGTACAAAACGTTCAGTAACGTCTAACATTGTCCTAGGGTGTTTGGCGTCGGGATGCCAAAATCAGCACCTAAGCGGCGCAATGCCACCACGCACACCACTCCCTACGCCCACACTGGCGCAAAACCAAAAGCCGCCAACAACATCTTCAAGATGAACACCGACCTCGGCCAGCACGTGCTTAAGAACCCTGGAGTAGCAGAGGCAATCGTCAAAAAAGCCGACCTGAAGCAGAGCGATGTCAGTCAGTGCGCTGGCACCACTGCGGAACGGCGCCGGCTGATTCTCCGCAGATTGTCCTTGAAGTGGGGCCTGGTACAGGGAATCTGACAGTGCGGATACTGGAAAAGGCCAAGAGGGTCATCGCAGTGGAGCTGGATCCGCGCATGGCTGCTGAGGTCACGAAGCGAGTACAGGGGAAGCCGGAGCAGAAGCGGTTGGAGGTTATGCTGGGGGATGTGGTGAAGACGGAGTTGCCATACTTTGATGTTTGTATAAGTAATACACCATATCAAGTAAGTCCTAGCACAGGTCTCTAGTGATAGCGATGATGAATGCTTACCAAGTATCTATTTAGATTTCGTCCCCTTTAACCTTCAAACTCCTCGCCCTGTCACCGGCACCTCGTGTCTGCATCCTCATGTTCCAACGCGAATTCGCCATGCGCCTCTTCGCTAAGCCCGGCGACAAACTCTACAGCCGTCTGTCCGTCAACGCGCAGATGTGGGCCAAGATCGACCATGTCATGAAAGTCGGCAAGAATAACTTCAAGCCCCCGCCGGCTGTCGAGTCCAGCGTTGTGAGACTAGTGCCTAAGAATCCGAGACCGCAGATCAGCTACGAGGAATGGGATGGGTTGTTGAGAGTGTGTTTTGTGAGGAAGAACAAGACGCTGCGAGCGAGTTTCTTTGGAACAACGAGTGTCATGGATATGCTGGAGAGTAATTATAGGACGTGGTGTGCGCAGAACGATATCCCGGTCAAGGATGGTCCGGTGGTTGAGAATGAAGTGGAGGTTATGGAGGTAGAGGAAGAGACGAATGGCGATGAGGAAGAGGAGTGGGATGGCTTCATGGATGTTGATGAGGAGGACGTACCAGCGTTCTTCAAAGAGGATGCAGTTCTGCGAGAAAAGCAGGTGAGCGGAAAGGGGTCGAAAAGACGAAGGAAGGGCAAGGTGGCTGAGCTGGTTAGAGAGAAGGTAAGAAGAGTATTGGAAGATAAGACGCAACTTGCGGAGAAGCGTGCCAGAACGTGCGACGAGGGTGATTTCTTATCGCTGTTGTGGGAGTTCAACCAAGAGGGCCTACATTTCAGCTGACAGGACCTGTATTGCGTTGGGCTTTAGCGTGGGCGTTGTTGGCTGGCACGGCGAGAGAGATAATTGAATTCAATACCAAGTTTGTGCTACTCAACATGGGTACGATCGGTATCCGAGGATCTTTCTTCAGTAACAATATTCGTGTAGAGCGCAGATAGGTGAGCTCGGGGCTGATAGAGCACTAGTGGTTCAAACTATTCGATCTACGCTTTCACAGATTTTCCTGTCAGCGAATTTCTGCAGGAGTCTGCCCAGCGAATCATGGCACATTCGTCAAAGATACGAGGAACGACTCGTAAGCTGATGGATTGGACGTCTGAATTAAGTGGCTCTAGTACCCCCACCAGAGTCTCTGAGGTGGGCACTAGATCCTTTGAACAGCTGTTGCCAGATGAATGCTTCACTGAGCAAGAGCTCGATATCCTTTTCGGTCCAACCATGCGTTGGTAGCGCTTGTAGAAACATCATGCTTTCCTGTCTGTGAGTTAGTATGCGTACGCGAAACGAGGAGCAGACTGCAGTACTGCTCTTACTTGAAAATCCATATTGACCAGCTGCTCAGACCATTTCACCAAGAACGCAGCACAAACGTAGAGATGGAACTCAGAAAACCCTTGCTCTTCAGCCATATAAGTATCCCACATGCGTATGGTGTTTTGAACGTGGACCTCCCGCATCAATAGGCAGTTCATCCATCGGAAGCTAAACTGCATGAACTCAATGCCCTCGAATTCAAGATGCTTCGCAAGACCGGAATCAATTCGGGTTGTAAGATCTCGCAAAGCATTGACTTGCCGCACGATGCCCGGCTGCGCATGGATATAATTATCTTGAATCCCATCAAGGAGCTTCGTAAGACACCAATATGAGTCTGCTTCAACAGCGTCCAGTACTGGCTTCGGCAATTGTCCAGGATCCATGCCACTCTTGATGTCAGAGTCCGTAATGTAGGCTCCAAGGAAGACCTGCCAGAATGGAGTCACCAGGTCATTGATGCCTTGAACGTAGCCACTTGCAGGATGTCGTATAGCCCACACGTAGAGTATGCGTTCCAGCGATCTCTGGGTAGCGTCATAGCCGTACAATTCGAGGTGTGGAGAGGTTCGAGGAACATCGATAGATATCTGATGCCACAGTGCCTCGTCTAAGCCCCGGGTCCGGGCGTTTCCAGCGATCGAGCTTCTTGTACTTGGTCCGTTTATTCCTGAGACACCTCGTTCGAAAGCTTGCTTCACACCATCAAGATATTCTCTACGTTTACGTTCCAACGTCGTGACCCGGCGTTCGCTGCTTGTTGGCAGATAACCGAGCAGCAGCTGCCATGACATGGCCCGAACTTCGTCGGGAAGCCCAGACCAAGCTGCCGGTCGGAGCTCGGCAAGTGATATTGAGCTTGCTTGAAGGATTCGTTTGAATTTGTGAATTCTAGAGATACGAGTGGAATGGGCTTCTGCTTCTTTGGCCGTGGCCTTATCTTGCAGCGGAGGGTGGCTGATCAGATGAAGGGAATTTGCAGGATCTAAGAGCTCGGTCAGTCGTGGCCTTGTCATGATAGTTCACAGATACACACCACGTAGAATCTCTTTGTATTGGGGTCGTAGTATTTTACCCTCACTCTTCTTCGCTGTTGGGTAGCTGGGCGGCCCTCGTTCTTCGGCGATATCTGAACTATTTGACCTTTCTCGGCCGCTCATAGCGGGCTGAAGTAATGAGGAGCCCAGATTCCCATTGACACCACCGCCGCCCGGATCATAAGATTTATCGTTCGGTATCCGCTTGGCCTTCCTCCGCGCGGTCGACAAAGTTGGCAGCCCAAATTCGTCCTCGTCTATTTCGTCGTCGTACGCGCTAAGCGTTGTCTCATCTCCTTCATCTTCGTCCTGATCATGCAGTGTCCACTCATTGTTCGATCGTGACGTCAGACCTGTGTAGGCTGGCCGCACCGAAGGCGAAGATACCGCCGAGGCAGATTTTGGAGGAGAGGTTTGGGTTGATCGGCCACTGTTTCGAGCCGCAGAATTGGGCGTTTGAGGTCTTGAGGTGTTTGAGCCTAAGGAACTTGGAAGAGTATAAGTAGGCAACCACCAGGCGCCTGGAGCCAAACGTACAGAGAATCGAAGTTGGGTATGTCTGCGTGGGAGTATGAGGCCCCAACCACCATTTTCGAATCATAGCTCTTGGAGGATCCGTTTCTATTGGGCGTTGGACGGTTGCGCCAGAAAGGAGAGGAAGCTCTGCTGCGATATCTTTAGTGCTGTATATCGGCGCCAGTGGCCCACAGTCAACGTACTCAGTTGAGGAGTCTGTGTCGGGGCCAATGCCAAGTTAGCAATCGTCATATTCCCAGTGAATTTCCTAAAATAATTCGATATTCCGCGTCGAGCAGAGTACGAACCGACCTGAACCATTTCTTGGGGCTGTGATCAGTTAGCCATGACTCAGGTCTGAGATGTCGAGTATATGCTGACTCACTTTCGGTGGGGGTTTTCTGGAGAACATGATCCTGGCCTGGCCGGGCCAGATATTGACGTAGGGCGTCAAGGCCTCCCAAAATCTTTGTCTAATAAACCTGAAGCTGTATCATGAAACCCGGTGCACGTGAAGGTGTCTGGAAGTGGATTAGCTCGGTGGACCCTTAAAGTTCATAAGCCGCAGTTCCAGCTTTCCTTTCCCAACTCTCTCTTTTCAGGTCAACTTACACAACACACTCATCTGGTCTCGGCCCTTTTCGCCATCACCTCATCACGTCTCTCATTACTCTCACTACCGATACTGACTGCTGCATCGTCTGAACCATCACAGACACAGATCAGCCTCAGCCGACGCGACGGGGGCACCGGTCAACTTAGGCTCCTTCTTTCCTTTTGTGTTTTCCCCCAATCTGCGTCACTTCAATAGCTATGACTGAGCCAGAAGATCTCGAAGAGGACCTCTTCGCTGACCTGTGCGTAATTCATCCACGACCCGCTCTGCTTGTCCCTGGTCCTGCCATTGTGTCTTTACACACTGACTTCTTTCCTTAGTTATGATGCCGACGAATCCGCTAGTAAGCCCCAGCAGGCGGCAAAAGTAGAGATACCCGAACCCAGTGTCGCTCCAGCACCAGCTCACAACGGCTATGACTTGAATCACATACAATCTGAAGCGCCCCAAGAAATAACGCAAGATGATCATACAAACAGCAATTACCCACATGGCCAAGACGGTGACTCGGCGATGAATTGGAGCAATGGGCAGACCGATAGAACTCATACCAATCGTTACGAGGATGGACCATCAGAGCCACATGGCATTGGTATCAAAGAGGATGGGTAAGTGGAAGTGCGTGCTTTCTTTTCATACACAGATCTTAGCTCTCGTAAGTACGATGTCAAAGACTGGGTTTGTCTCGACATGTTCGCGATTACATCGATGTCGTTTGTTACAGCAGCCCTACTAGCTGCACCAGACGCCCCAATACCTTGGATAAGTGAGGAATACAACGTTTAGGTGTGCCTCTAACGTGGCGACCGAACACTGGCTGGAAACATGGAGAGGACCATTGGCTGGATGCTTGGGTGCTATAGGTGCGGTGAAAGGCACAAGGATTGTTACGGGCGCTTGTTGAACCCATGATCATCGGGTTATCTGGTGCTGTGGGTTACAAGGACTCGAAAACTACTATTGGCCGTGAAAAGAAAAAATTGGGGGGATAAGAAGCTCAATCGGTATACCACCTTGCACGCCACCTGGCAAAGCGGCCATAGCATCAACGCAGCAAAGTAGCTTGCTGTTAATGATAATCCATAGAGCAGAGCAGGAGGCAGACTTCAGCGAAGTATATCACTCAGACCAAAAGCTAGCATTACGGACAGACTTCATAGCAAAAAGTCGAAAGATCAGATCCACGCTTACATTGACCGTTCTTCGTACTCCGCTGTGGCGCGAAGCCTTGGTTGGCCTTGGTTGGCCTTGGTTGGCCTATATTCGCCCAATCGAGGTAGCATAGGTTGACTCTGTACATCCAGTCATCCTAAAAGGTGGCACGGAATGACTCTGTACCCCAACGCATCACATGGGATATTTGGCGGTGAATCGGATTTAGGATGGACTGGCTTCGTGCATCGTCGAATTGCCTCACGTCCATGGAATCGAGAGGCTCGTCTGGTCAAGTAGACCTCTACTATGCAGATACCGCATGTTGACGGGCTGCATGTCACGCATTGTGGCCCAGGTCCTTTCCATCTACGAAAACCCTTGGACCAGGAATTGCGGAACCGACGACAACATTCTACTGCTTCTGCTAATTTTCATATCTTTTGTTCTTTATCTTTTTCCTTACAATCATGCAAGGCGGATAAGGCGGATGCTGATGATGGTCACGTGACAATAGGAAAATGTTCATTGGCGGACTGAACTGGGAAACGACCGACGGCATGTAGCCCCAGAACACCCCCATGCCATCTCAGAAAATCGTTATCTAACAAATTACCTAGAATCACTCAAAGATTACTTCTCCAAATTCGGCGAAGTCCAAGAATGCACAGTCATGCGCGACGGCCCCTCGGGGCGCTCTCGCGGCTTCGGTTTCCTCACCTTCAAAGACCCACGCACCGTCAACGTGGTCATGGTCAAGGAGCACTTCCTCGACGGCAAAATAGTAAGGGCTCTTATTTCCACCTCTCCCAATGCTCCCGGGCGGCAGCAGCAACCGTTTTCCCGCCCCTTCTCCCATCCTCCCATCCGCTCCCAGGACCCCCAGCATGAACGTGAACTTACCAATCTCAAGATCGACCCCAAGCGCGCCATTCCCCGCGACGAGCAAGAACGCACGTCCAAGATCTTCGTCGGCGGCGTGAGCCAGGAAGCCAACGAGCAGGACTTCAAAGACTACTTCTCGCAGTTCGGCCGCGTCATAGACGCCACGCTGATGATCGACAAGATCACCCACCGCCCGCGCGGCTTCGGCTTCGTGACCTTTGATAGCGAGGCCGCCGTCGAACTCACCCTGCAGGGCGATCTGATGCTCAAGGACAAACCGATTGAAGTCAAGAAAGCGCAGCCGCGCGGCAACATGCGCGAAGAAGAAGACATGAACGACCGACGCGGCGGGCGTCGCGGCGGCGGCGGCGGAGGAGGAGGAGGGGGGAAAGACTTCAACGACCGCGGCAACTACGACAACGGCGCTAACCAGAACCAAGGCCAAGGAGGACAACAATACCCCCAAGGCCCAGCCATGACGCCTCAGATGATGGCGCAGTACTGGACCAAGATGCAGCAGTACTTCGCCGTTGCGCAGCAGCAAATGGCGGCCATGCAGGGCAGCGCCATGAACCCCGCCATGATGGCGCAGATGCAGCAGTACAAGCAGATGCAAGCCATGCAGGCCATGCAAGCGCAAATGGCCCAGCAGCAGCAGCAACCGCAGCGGGGTTCCGCGTCGCCGATGCCGCCGCAGAGCCCCGGCGCCCAGGGCGGCATGAACCCGATGATGATGCAGCAGATGCAGCAGATGCAGGCCATGGCGGCGCAGGGCGGCGGGTACGGCATGAGTATGAGTCCGCAGGGGTTCAATCCCGGTAGCGGCGGTGGTGGTGGGGGTGGGGTGGGGAGCCCGCATCATCCGCCCGGCAGCAGGGGCACGCCGGGGTACAATGCCCAGGACCAGCTGGCGTTCGAGCAGCAGAAGTATGAGCAGCAGCAGGCGAGGCGGGCGCAGCAGGAGGCGCAGCAGATGCAGAGCTATGCACAGGGAGGCGGCGGGCCGACGAGTTGGGAGGGTATGTACGATGATGTGCCGCAGCCTGGTGGACAGGGTGGGTATGGTGGGAGAGGCGGTGGGAGAGGCGGTGGTGGTGGTGGTGGTGGGGGAGGGGGGTTTCAGAAGACGACGCCGGGGCCGCAGAGCGCACCGCCGGCGAATGCGCCGACTGGGCCGAAGAACGCGGGGAAGCCGGGGGCGAATTATAGGGGTGGGGCGGGGGGCAGGGGCGGGCATAGGGGGGGGTATCATCCTTATGCTAGATGAGGTTGTCGAGCTGGGAGGGATGACCGAGCTCGAAGACGAGATGGATTGGGGGCGGTGAATGCAGGCGTGCTTGTGGGGTTCTCTTGCATGCTTCTCCTCCTACTAGGCATATGGTACTGCGCAGATCTCATTTAGTCCGGAGAATGTGCTCTGGGAGGTGGATCTCACTCACATACGGTACAATTGGCGTAAGGTAACAAGGGGGGCTTCTCAATTAGTGTATTTTAGATATTAGGGAATGCGAATGATCTTCTTTTTGCCATTATGGTGGTGCTGGGTTGCAAAAATTTGTATGTTCGGTGTGTTGGATGGGAAGGGATGAGATGGAGTGGATGATGGCGCTGATGCTTTGCTGTGAGTGTCGGTGAGGTAAGGAGAGCCAAAAGATTTGTAATTCCTCTTTCTAGATCATTGGGGTTCGTTTCCCTCATCCGCACATCAAAGTAGCCGATCTAACAGCACCAAAACCACATTAGGTGGATCGTATACACCATGGATACGGCTCAGATATGAGGATCCCCTATGGCATCTTCACCACATATGCTCGTGAAACTTCGCATGCATCTACCCACTGGCACTAGATCGCGGATCTCTTCATCCGATTATTCCAAGCGAGGACTTACAAGCGGATTGGCTGCCAGCCGCGGGCAAAGCTAAGATGTATATGATACGCCCCGATTCAGCAGATTTTCATTCGACAGGGCCTTTAAATCCGGATTGCCCTAATTGAGTATGACCGGATAGAAGTTGTACGAGTGGTCAGCTCATGGAGCAGGCCATACTTCCTGCATTCGTGCTGAGGTCTTACCGATTGCGTGTTCCTCGAGTTTGAACGATGATTCATCGTGCGGAATAAGGTTGGTCGTGCTCAGGTCTCAGTGATTGAGTGCTTGGTACATTTCATGATCCTCGAATTTGATGTAGCTTCATCATGCCCAAGGAACTCACGGGTCTTCTTGTGAAATTCGAAGAAGTTGCTGCGCTGTAGATCAAGTCTCAGAGATATCGATAACAGCATCTTTCGATTCCCTCAAGCGAGTCAACTCCTTCTGCAGTTTCAACATGGACGCCTCGGTCTGCGGAAGTATTGGCAGCAGTACTCTATGATGGTGCTGTTCAATGTTTGGGATCATGACAACTTTGATCACGGCTTTCGATCGTTGCTGCAACTGAAGCAATCGGACGACCCAAGCGTGGCTCAGGCTAGGACAGGGACAAGTTACCCCTGGGAAATTAAGCGAGATCTCAATTGTCTGCAGCGCGGTCATGAATTTGTTGATGGATTCCAGCCAGTGGCAGAAGTTGCAGGTTGAGCATTTCCGGTCAACGGTCCACTTGGGGTTGAATTCTGTGGGCGGTACATGGCTTTTGATCTCCCTGTAGAAGAGGTGGATATGGCGGATTTTGGCCAGCTGCTGAGACAGCGTGCTAGTGATCATGTATGGTGGCTTGTCGAGATTGCTGAAACAGAAGACTTGACGTTCTGTAGAACCATCCATGGCTTAGCAAATATTCCGAGGTTTACGGATTCGCTAACTTAAGAGTTTACTCACCATAGAACAGATCAATTGTTTCGAGATATATTCGGCGGCAGCTCTTCGCAAGCGCAAGTGGGTTACAGCTACTCACAGTCTTCCGAAACCACGTTTCGGGAGCATCCGATAAAGTGCAACCTCCCCATTCATTCCGATCGCAGCCAATGCCGCAAAGCTGATTTCGCGCTCCAATTTTGATGTTCTTCAATTCAATGATGTGGCGACGAAGAGTGCCGTCTCTGATGACTTCTTCGTAAATTATCTGGCGAATTTCTAAAGGGAGTTTTGTTAAGAAGGACGACTGGGTCTGTGGTCTCACGTGGCCTTGACTGAGTCTTCGCTTCCGTAACGAAGGCAGTGCGGCAGGCTCCAAGCGACGGAACTTCTTCTCATGTCTTTGACGTCTGTACCCGGGACACAACTTGTTCTGATAGACCGACAGCGTCCATTTGTAGAGCGATAGTGGTGCATACCAGACCAGTCTGATTGGATCATAGTTGGACCGATTGTATCCTGGACTTCTGAGTATGAATGGGAGAGTAACTGGTAGGCTAAGACATGCAACAGGGATCACCCAGAGAATCCCGTAAAGCAATTCTAAAATGCAACATAGATGGCCCCATAGGTACAACCCACGTTCAGCCCACTGACCTGGCATTGTGAAGGCTTCAACAGTGAAGCTTTGATATCCGGTTCTGAGAACCTTTACAGGCTTGAGGGATAAGCTTCCACGAAGCCTTAATGTGGTATCTGTTTCGATCGATATCCGCAGGCATCAAATGTGGTTCAACGGTTCAACGGTCCAAAGGTCCAATTGTTCAACGAGGCTGGTCGGTTTAGGCATCCGTTATCATATAGGTAGTCCAAAAAGGCTATATGTACACATAGTCGAAAATTATGTTGATGTGTTTGAATTCAATGTGAGTAAAATATGCTTGCGGGGAACGTAAGCGTGCTTGCTTCTCTTCTCTCGAAGAAAGAGCGAGAAAGCAACAAAGGATATTGAGGGAATTAACGTTGCCAAAACGCTTGCGAATCCTTGGTTTTATATTTCGCCCCCCAACTTTCGTCCAGATCACTCCATCGATTTCTTCAGCTTTCGCAACCTCTAAGATCTCGATGTCAAAAACTATGGACCTGTAGAACAAGCTTTGTAGTTCAAATCTATTCAGTTTTCGTAGAATTCAAGAGTGGTTTGACCAGATTATTGGAATGTAGAGATTTCGTGTTCCGGACCAGGAGGGTCGCCAGCTCCACGGAGCTGCGTCGCTGTACAGGTCTTAGTAGGGTTGAGAAAGGGTTGATAGATAGTTTGTGCGATCGCTGCGCAATCGCCAAGTTCAAAGCGACGTCGATTTTGCCACAGAGCTTCGAATCAAGTAATTAAAACTGAATCATAATGCGCTCAATATGACTTAGAATTGAAGATATCTGGCTGGTTATTATATTCGCGAGTGTAAATACAAAGCAATTGCGAAGGCGAAGAGACCATTGATGGGGAGATCACGTGAGGCATCAATCTTGGCGACCAACGACAGCCAACGAAAACGATCGGGAAGAGAGAAATCCGATATAATATAGATTACATCTACGAGGGACGAGGCGGTGAGGGACGAATTTAGTTACTAACCCGCGATTAGTAGAAATGCTGTCACTCGAATTCATCCAACGGTGCCATCAACTACTTCAATTCTTGATCATATTCGATCAACGAAATGGTTCTATAAAGCGCAAAGGCCTAAATTAATAATTGAGTCTCTTAAAAAATAATCAATTCAGGAGATGCGAGCTCTGCCAAGAATTTGCAAGCGTTCTGAGAGCGCTAACTGTTTGAGGTTTGATCACCGCTCTCGATTATTATTGCAACTCACAGCACTTGGACAACTCAGGTATGTATCAGGGTATGGACTTTCACTCGTCTTTCAGACCATCGCCATTCTGTCGTTTCGATCATTCCTCAATTGTTGAAAATCAAGCCCATCCCACTTTGCCGGCGCGTGGATACTGAGAAGCCGGAGGCAATGGAGGCGGTTCTGTCTGAAGCTGCATCGGTTCTGAAGCGTGCCAGAATTGGTATTAACCGGTAAGAATATGCGCGAGAGAATTTCCGTGGTTGCATGGGACGGGCTGACGAGCGTTGCCTTATTGCCTGCTTTTGAATAGGTGGGGGCACTGCAGCCCATCTGCAGGATCTCAGCAGAGGCCTGCGAGTAGCTTCGCCCGCCTCCTCTGACCTACCATACATGTGATTGAACACTCCATATGCAGATTGAGTATCAATCTCCATCATCATTCTTTCTGCTCTTTCAAAACATTTCATTTACCTCGTAGGTCTCCTCATTAGCCTTGGTGTCGTTCGGTAATGTTATACCCTGGACTCGTAGAACCCCACTGAACTACGATTACGTGCTGGCATAACCGGCTATGGAAGGCCTGTCTACCGCCGCGAGCGCTATAGCCGTAGTGTCCATCGGCGTCCAGCTTGCTGAAAACGTCAAGAAGCTCTATGACTTCTGGGATTCTATCAAAGAAGCACCAGAAGACATCCGAGCAATTTCTGCAGACTTAAAGCTTCTCTCGAGCGGCCTCACTCAAATAGCGTGCGAGGCACAACACGTGGAGCCCGATGTGACGCTCGAAGACACCTTACAAGTGTGCTCTATCAAGGTCAAAGAACTCACTACACTCCTCAACGAGATAGAGCCAGGCTTTGCTTCGACCAGGTCGCACCTTCGCAAACGGACCGCTTTCAAAGCAGTGTTAAAACGTGGGCAGTTGACGAAATTCGAGAAGGCTTTGGAGGGGCTCAAAAGTACTTTATCGCTGGTGCAACAGAATCAGATCAGGTGAGACTTGACAGACCTTTTGTACTCCTTCGACATCGCATAAACAACGCTGTGATTTGCGATTCGAGACAGCACAGAAGTCTCGACAATACAAACATAGTGTTCAATACTATTTCAGATCGCAGCCGTGCTCCAAGCAATGAACTAAATGCTAATCTCACAAAATGTTGCCGTAGTCGCTTGAGTCGCAATCGACACATCAGCCAAGAACAAATCCTCCATGCTATAAATCATAAACTTTCCAGCTTGAGCATCCACCAACATTCAGAGAAAGTTGCAAGGCCTCCACACCTAGTCTTGGATGTTTATCCTACTTGTGCTGCCGTTACTATAGAAGAATGGGACGCCATAGAAGGTGGCGCAGGACATTTTCAGAGCGTTCAGAGCGAATATTCAATCACAGGTAGATATCGGCAAACACAGGCAAAGGTCAAACGCACCATGAGAGAGGAAAAATCCGTTACGAAATACTTCCTCGGCACTATCCGTGCGGATTCAAATACAGTGCTACAGATTTCAAGGGAAACCGATGGTCTCACATCGTGCTGCGAAGACAATCAATATGAACATGCAACGTCATATACCATCTATCCAGCCACATGGTTGATTCGCCTAGGATTTCATTGTGGGCTCCGTCTTGGGTTTCTCTCGTCTTCCACTCAAGGATGGAAAAACACGATGAAGACATTTTGCCCAGTGCCTGATGACGCTTTGATCTTTGAGTTCTCCAAAGAGGGGAACTTACCTGCCGTCAGAAGTTTGTTGTCAGGAGGTCATGCCTCAGTCGGAGACACTGATTCTCAGGGATTCACACCTCTTCATGTAAGTCGTTCAAGGGAGATCAAGGCTGCCTAATACCCGAGCATCTTCAAGACATGAGAGGAGCTGACCATTGCGTCAAGTTTGCTGCGTGGAATCATCACCAGAGCTCTGCAATTTTCTCAAGGGTGCCGGAGCAGACACCAATGCACTCACGTACAGCGCACAGTGAGTGAGCCTAGTCCTTTTACGACTCCGCCAGAAAGCACTACCATTGACACAACAATCAGGACCGCAATTGAACTCGCAATAGACCGAAGAAATGATACCACCTACGCCACGTTATCAGGAGTCTTGAACACTCTCCGCCTGTTGAACGATTCGATGGACTTTTTCGACGAAAATGGCAACGGCTGGCAAGTGTTGGACCTTCTTTGTGAAAGCGCCATATGCGGTCCTGGAGAGACTGAGGTTCAGATAGCTCTCTTGCTTGGGATGCTAAAGCTGTCGAGCTCTGAAATGAGGATCAATCCGATTAGAAGTCACCTCGCAAGTATTTTGAGCTGGGTTTCTATAAAACCAATTCCTGGTCTAGAGCAAGCGTCCAACTTGCTTCTAAACTTGGGTGGCGCGGAACTCATCGATGCCCCCACATATAATGAACATGGATATACTATACTCCAACAAAATGTAGGATATGCTGAAGGCTTGGGAGGTCTGTGCTCAGTGCTTTCGAAAGGTCCAGATCTCTATCGACTGAGCGTCGACCACGATTTCACGCCGCAGGAAGAGTCATCAACATCTCTTTCAATGTACTCTTCGTGGGCCTTTTGGAATTGGCAGTACGCATTAGCCAGCATTCAGGTGGACCTTGAGGAATTCGTAGAACAAGAGCTGGAGAGAAACCATGCGGTGCACGCTGGCTGGGAGAAGGAGACTCTGCTTGATCTGTTCGCATACGGCTATCGACCTGACCTCGACATTGGACGGAGCCTGATTTGCAGTGATTGCTCAGACAGAATCAGGCGCGTCAATGTACAGCCTTACTGGCGACATTTGATTGAAAGAATTAAGCAAGGACTAGACCCGGATGACCCGGCCCAGGCTGGCTCAGAAGTGGGTGAAGAGGAAGATGCCGACCTAGGGAGTATCGTAGAAGCTGCGAGTAGCTCGAGCGATGTTTCCCTTGATGATCTTAACGAGCTCTCTTCCGACCCGGAGGAAGATACGCACGGTTATCCTGCGGCGGTGTCAATTCGATCGGACTGCATATATGCTCGGCACGAACTGTTATGCATGGACTGCTGGCTGCACTACAGGCGAAATGGCACCCGCAGAACACCACAGGACTGGAATCAGGGTTTCGCGACAGACGCTGGCGAGGACTCATCATTGGATGAGTACTCTCCTTTTCTCATCCACTCATAGGCTTTGGGTATGTTGAGGAGAGTGTGTTTCTTTCGATGTCGATGAATTATATAGTCGGAACATCGAACTTGTTACTGAGAAGATGAAGATACGGAGTCCTGTTTATACTGACAGGGAGAGAGCATCCAAGAGTATTGACGGCTGCCGAAAATCGAAGGGCGGACATCGGGAAGTGATTGGCAGGAATGAACGATTCACCAGCACACAGACTTCAAACCCGCCGATAGCCACAGAAGCACCAGCACAAGTAGCATTTCACCATCCAACCTCCGTGAGTCTCAAACCTCCCCCACTTCCTACACTCCAACAATCTTCACTCTTTTCTTCTCATACTCTCTCCTGCGACATCTCTTAAGACACGCGCTATCTTTCAGCGTCCAGAAAGCGCCGTCTGATTCTTTGTCGCTGTTCTTCGACCTGTTGAACATGCCTCTTTGCTAGGTTTTTCCTTCACTCTCAGTCTCGTTTTGATGTATTGAGATTGATTGGCTCTCGAGGGAGCTCTAGCTCTGAGTGTAAATGGCATTGGACTTAGTCTCCATTTCCGGTTGTGGAGGTGACGGTGCCAGCTTGAGGAGTAGGTAATCAGAAGAGGTTGTATGTGTGATGGCAGATATGGTCAAAGACTACGTTGATGCACTCTTGTTGACTGTGAATAAGACAAGATTTAGGGCAACGTAGATCTGCTCCATCCCCTCCCTTCAAAGAACCTAAGCAGTCTCCTGAGCCTCAGTCCGACTCGCCAAAGAGCCCTTCCTCCACGCTGCCTGAACGTCCCTCGCCTTAACAGCTTTGCTCTCCTCCCCAACCTTCCCCCACCCACCTCCTCCAGGCGTATTAATAACAATCCTCTCGCCCGGTTGCATACTAGCCGTATTCTTCCCCCCCAAATTGATATATCTCTCCACCCACTCCTCCGCATCCTCGCCATGTCCTCCCCTCTGTACTTTCCTCACCCAGTAATTAATCCCACACGCCGCGTCCTCCCCACCAGCGAGTCCATACGGATGATACACCCGCCTCTCACTCAAGATACTCGCTTGCACCGAGATCCGGAACTCGATATCCCGGACCACGCCTTCACCCCCGGGATGCTGTCCACGCCCTGCACTTCCCTGCCGGAGTCCGAAATGCCGTAGTATCACGGGGTATCTCCGTTCGAAGACTTCCGCATCTGTGATTCGGGTGTTCGTCATGTGAGTATGGACGCCATGGCTGCCGTCCCACGTCGGACCAGCACCGGAGCCACCTGCGATGGTCTCGTAGTAGCCGAAGCCTTTAGTTGGGTTGGAGGACGTGGAGAGATTGCCGCCGAAGCCGAAGGTGAGGTTGTTGCAGTCGCCTTGGGAGGCGGCGCAGGCGTCGAAGCAGCGGAGGATGACGTCCGTTACACGTTGGCTCTGCGGATGAAGTCAGCTTGGGCATCGGGTTTGGTGATTGATGAATTGTGCGATCATACCGTCAACACGTTTCCTCCCACTACGGCGGCCTTGCCTGATGGAGAGAGAAATGAGTTCTTGGGTATTAGGACATCCACTGGCTTGAGACAGCCTTGGTTGAGTGGAATGTCTTCTGATATCAGAGATCGTAAGCAGTATATTATGGCTGAGTAGGTTACGGCTTCGGGAGCGTTGATGTTTCCTGGTGTCGTGTTAGCGCTGGTCTCTCCCTATGCCTCTACGGCGTGAGTACCATAAACCTCTGCGCCTGTGCCATCGAAGTCAAACACAGCTTCGCCCTTCTCGGGATCGATGGTGATCTTCAGGTGGATCGGACTGCCATCGTCCATGTAGTCAACGGCTGTGAGGTCTTTTCCTTCAAACCTCCTATACACGTTCTTAAGCAGATCTCTCACACTCGACTCGGCGTTGTCTTGTATATTCCTCATGTAGAACTGTACAACTTCCTCTCCATAGTCCTCGATCAATGCGCTGATCAAGTTGATGCCTTTTTGATTAGCTGCTACTTGCGCTTTGAGATCGTTTAAATTATCCGCGAGACATCGAGTCCCACTACACTCCGGGTATTGTGCGGGCTCGTCGTAAAGTAGCTCTATCACTCGTTTCTCGTTGAAGTGGCCTTCCGAGACAAGCTTCTCTGCCTTTATTGCAGCACCCTCTTGGAACAGCTCGCGAGAATGGGGAGGCATGGAGCCAGGCAGGATTCCGCCAATGTCGGCATGGTGAGCGCGTGATGCGACGTAGAAAATGATCTTATCCCCACTGAATGCTGGAGTGATGACCGTAATGTCAGGGAGGTGGGTGCCGCCAAATTCGGGATGATTGGAGACCACGACGTCTCCTCGATTCAATCTACCTTTCCAGATCTCGGCCTGCGTTCGCACGCAGGTTGACATGCTTCCGAGATGCACTGGTAGATGTGGTGCGTTAGCGACAAGTCCTCCGTTGGCATCGAACAGAGCACAAGAGTAATCTAGTCTTTCCTTAACGTTCGTGCTCACGCTGGTCTTCTGCAGTGCCCGACCCATTTGTTCTGCGATAGCCATGAAACGATGAGCAAAGATACTTAGCATAATCGGATCAACTTCTTTCGCATTGACGATCTTGTTCTGAGCCTCAGCTTCGTCACCGATGTTTATTACTACGTGTGTGTCCGTAACCAAAGCAGATGCACCTGGCGTAACTACGATTGTTTGCGTTCCGTCCGCTAGGATCGCTGGACCTTGGATACAATCACCGATATCAAGGTCCTCGAGCTTGTAGATCGGTGTATCCTTCCTTCCTCCCTCGAAGTACACTTTTGACATGCCATAACGCTTGCCCTCGCCTACGTCTTTGGCCTTGATCTCTTTGAGCTGCTGATCAATCGTTCTATCCAATCCTTCAAAGCTCTTTCCAATGCCTCTTACTCTGACGTCGTCGACTATGATATCACGGTCCGGCAGGGTAAATCCAAATTCTTGCTCATGTTGCTTGACGAATGCTTTGCCGAAAGCCCAGTCGTCACCGCCATATTCCGTCTTCGCCTCTTCTGGGTTAGGTCTTACGACCATGAGCGCAGATTCTGTGCCCCGATATCTCATGTTCAGATACTCTTCGAACTTGATGCTTTTATCTGCGAACCCCTGATCCTTGAGTCTGGCCGTTGACTTTTCCTTTAGATTTTCCATGGTCTTGCGAAGCTCGCCTTTGGTATGGTTATCTTCGGCCCATGTCTTCGAGTCAGGGACTTGGCTCTCATCCACGACATCGGCCAGAGCCATCCCGTAGGCGGAGAGGACGGAAGAGTAACGGTGCACGAGGATCTGTCTAATGCCGAGACTCTCAGCGATCGCAACTGCATGTTGACCGCCAGCACCTCCAAAAGTAGCTAAACGATGTTTCGAGGTGTCATGCCCCTTTGCCTCGGTCAAAGATCGTATGGGTCTCGTCATAGTCTCGTTCGCAATCTTGATAAATCCATAAGCTACTTCATCTGCGCTCATCTTCTTGTTATCGTTTTCTTTGGCTACCTCTTTGTTGATATCCTCTGCCAATGCCTCAAATAGCTTCTTACTCGCAGAGCTGTCGAGACCTTGATCTTCGGACCTGCCGAATATTTTGGGGAAGAAGTCTGGCAGTAGGCGTCCCAAAAAGAGATTGGCATCCGTCACCGTCAGCGGGCCGCCCTTTCTATAGCAGGCGGGACCTGGATGTGCTCCAGCAGACTCTGGGCCTACAACAAACAATCCATTGCGGAAGAAGAGTCGCGAGCCACCTCCTGCGGCTACAGTATTGATGTCTAACTGGGGAGACTGGATAGTTACACCCGCTGTGGTGGTCTCGAATACATGCTCATACCTTCCAGACCCATAACGACTGACATCAGTGCTTGTGCCGCCCATGTCAAAGCCAATGATTGGTATTTTGGTCTCAGGGTCGTAAGAAGTTAGTGCGTAGCCTACTACTCCGCCTGCTGGACCAGACAGGATCGCACGGAGGCCAGAGAAAATGCTGACGTCCACCAAGCCACCATCGGATTGCATGAATTCGCAACGAGTCCCTTTTGCACCTTCTTCTTGCTTGACAGATTCAGCACCAAGTCCGCCTTCGAAGCCTGCCTCGAAGCTTGCTACATACTTCTTAATGGCTGGAGTAAGATAGGCATCTGCACATGCAGACGTAGCCCGAGGGACGAGCTTGATCATTGGCATCAGCTCATGACTTAGGCTGACGTGCTCGAATCCTATCTCGCGCGCCAACCGTCCAACAAGAGCCTCATGATCAGAAAATGTGTAGCCGTGCACTAGACAGACCGCAATGCTTCGGAGTCCTTCATCATATAAGCCTTGAAGCTGTGACCTGACTTCGTTTTCAGATGGTCTTTTCAAGATACGAACTGCTTCACCTGAAAGCCCGCGCACAAGGTCGTCTTCTGCCGAAGAATCTGCACTTTCCTTAGTAGACGTTTGATGCCTTTCAGGATCTTCAGCATAGTCTTCAAGCGTCACCCTCTCATCGATCTCAACGACCTTCTGGTATAATACTTCGGGCTTGCTGATAGCTAGATCGAATATTTTCGGCCGTGCTTGATTACCTATTTCCAGACAGTCTTTGAACCCTTTACTGACAACCATGGCAATCTTCTCTCCTTTCCGCTGCAGAAGCGCATTCGTGGCGACGGTCGTCCCCATTCGTATGCTTTCAATCTTTGTGGTATCCAAGGGTTCTCCTCTTGGGATCTCCTGGCCTGTAAACTTTGACAGCAAGCGACGGATGCCTTCCAACGGAGCGTCTTTGTAATTCGAGGGATCTTCTGAGAGAAGTTTGATGATCACATCGTCTTCCATCTTCCCGCTCCCTGGATTCCCAAAACAGTCCGTAAATGTCCCGCCCCTCTATGGATCATCAGCAGGAGCCCAAATGGTGTCCTGAAGCTGGTACAGGCGCTTACATCTATGGCTATGCGGATGCCCCGCTCTTTGTTTGACTTCATCTCTGTGAAGTATCTATTTGGAACTCTCACTGCAGACCGTTACAAGCAAGATGGAAATGTATGAATACAGTGAAGCCGCGTGGGCTTCACGAACAACAGCAGTAAGAGAATAGCGATTGAATCAAGGAATGACGGTACTTTTAAAGAACTTGAAGCTATCGAGCACAGCTGCATATTACCGTTTCCGAGCATCGACCCCAGGTTATCCAATTCACAATGACCTTCTCTTTACTTGAAGCTGACGACTTAAAGTAATCAGGTGACAGCGGCCAGGATCTGAGAGAGCGGAGCTAGCCCAGTTCGCTCTAGTTGGCTGCCTAGATCCGCAGCTGTCTTTTGACGACCTTCTACTTTACAATGCATATCGTATCGTAGCAATGACTCTCTTGCTTTCGTTGACGCGGTCATCGATCTTGACAACATAGCTTGAACGGTAGCATGGAATCGAAAATCTCGAACAGAAGTCAACTGACATTCGGCTCTTTGCAGCACTATCGTTCGGTTGTATGAGCGTTGATGTGCAACATGTTGGGTCAGAAGCTGTACGTTGAGTTGAGACTCAATACTCCTCTAGTTATCAGCTGCGTGGTACACAGTGAGCATGTATTTCAACCCTGAAGCTAGCAGCTGGAGCTGTGTGGAAGTCTCCGACCCAAATGTTTTGAAACTTCATCGGACTTTGCCGCGCTATGCCGCAACACCTTTGCGTCGATTGCCTAAGTTCCTGTGCGACGAGCTCGGGGCAAGCGAGGTTTTGGTTAAGGATGAGTCAGACCGCTTTGGCTTGCCAGCGTTCAAGATCCTTGGAGCCTCATGGGCGTGTTATAAAAGCATAGCACAGTATCTCGGGCTTGGCCGCCTTACGGGTAAGGAGGATCTTGGGGACATCAGGACAGCAGCGGCGTATGCAGTAGCAAATACTAGACTCCGCTTCTTCGCCGCCACTGATGGCAATCATGGACGTGCTGTGGCACGGATGGGGAAGATTCTCGGAGTTCGGTCTTGTGTCTTTGTTCCTCGCGTAATGCTTGAGACAACGAAGGACTTGATCAGGGAAGAAGGTGCTGAAGTGACTGTCGTTGATGGAGACTATGACAAAGCTGTTCATGAGGCGGATAAACAATGCAGGGAACGAGGAGGAATTCTGATTCAAGATGATGGTTGGCCGGGTTATGAAGAGGTCCCAAACGTTAGTATCCACTCTCTACTTCTTCAAAGCGTATGTAGACTATGCCACATTCACTGGCAGAATCGCATTAGGAATTTCTTTGTTCTCAGCTGAAGCTCGATTCGTCTGATTATACGACAGTGGATCGTGCAAGGCTATTCCACTATGATGCACGAAATCGACCAACAGACAACGCAGCTCCTTGGGGAACGACCCAGTATTATCATTACGCCAGTCGGTGTGGGATCCCTGGCTCACGCTGTCGTCTCCCACTACAAGGCCGAACATCACCAAGCCACCATTCTAGCTGTGGAGCCCGACACGGCCGCCTGCCTCAAAACAAGCCTGGAAAATGGCATGATCACGTCAATTCGTACTGGCAATACTTCAATGTGCGGCCTGAATTGTGGCACGGTGTCATATACCGCTTGGCCGTACCTGCGGGCTGGCATTGATGCCTGTACAACGGTTACTGATCAGCAGGCTCAAGCGGCGCAGGAGATACTGAAAGGCTTCGAGATCAGTGTTGGTCCATGCGCTGCTGCGGCGCTGGCTGCGCTACGGAAGCTGGAAAAGGACGAGAAGGAGGAGCTTGGTATCGATGGGCAGTCTGTGGTCGTCTTACTTGCAACGGAAGGTCCGAGATGATCTCGAGTCAGCAAAAGAAGCTCTTGCTTTGTGGAGATTTTTGAAAAAGGCTTGCCGCAACCGCGGATCACCGTGTCATCGCCCGGCAACGACCTATCTCTCGAGGACTGCGCATTTCTACATCTACCTCACGATGTCAAGGTCATTGGCTTCAGCGAATACCAGCAAGGCATCGCTTCTACAAAAGACACACAATCATCTAGCAAGCGAATGCTACCGCAAGCTTTCATAGCGAACAACACCGCCTACAAAAACTCAGCAAGATAACCAACCCACGTCTACCCCGACCAAACGGCGCAAAACCCGCTCAACCCATACCGAAATCGACCCTCTAATCAGACTCCGAGTCCAGAAGCCCCTGATCCCACCAACCGCACCCTCCATCACCATCCCGATATCTCCCAGCCCATTGGTCTCTCCCTGGCCATTCCGCGCATGCATTCCTTTGTTCCTCCAGCTGCCGCCACCCCGCCCTCAGCAATTCCTCCTGGACTTCCAATCTGGTCTTCTGCCTCGCCAACCAATACTGCTGGCGCCCCTGTGCTCGTTTAAGCTGCGTCCAAGCCCGCCTCATGTTTGCCGCCGCTGCTCGTGAAGGGCGGGGCGTGCGCGGCGAGCGCACAGAAGAGGTGCGAGAAGGAGTCGATCGAGGCGAGGTTGAAGACGCAGGAGAGGGGAATGGGTTGCTGAAGGTAGGGCCCTGCTCTGATACTGTGGTTGGAAAGGGCGAGGGCGGGGGTGACGGAGAAGTGCCGGAGTGGATCGTCTCGCAGCGTGGGGAGGGAATGCCCTCTGGGGGATCTACCTCCGTCACCCGGCGGCGCTCATCATCGTCGCTGCAGGATCCTCTGAATGGTCGCTGACTCTGCTGGCCGCCGCCTTCCTTCCTCTCTCGATCCCCCGTGTCGTCGAGGTTTCCTTCTTCGGTTGCAGCAGCCGCTTGTGCGCTGAAACGATAAATCCTATCGCCTTGGAAAGCGTATGGATACGCCTCTGGCTGAGTCCGCTGTTCGCAATGTTCAAATCGTTGCTCCGGCCATGTATCGAAAGCGTTGCAGCGAGAGCGATGAGGCAGACGTGTGGTGTACTGTGTCTCGAAAGTATATCCACCGTATGGAGCTCTCTCACAGTAATCACCGTCTAGGATATTGGACCTGGGCCAGTCAAAGGCACTTTCCTCCATTGCTCGCGAGTGGTAGAAGATATCCGATGGTTCGAAACTAGGGCTCCTCCTGCCATACTCATAGAACGCAGGACGATAAGCCATGGCAACGTCGACTTTCTACCACAACACACTTCCAAAGCTCAAATTCAGGTCCGCGACTTCAAGAATGGGAGATTTGGGGAGGCAGAGATAGAAGATGAGAGACTCCAACGTCAACACTACGATCCGCACAATATTTTCCAGGAAAAGAGAAATCAACGAGAACCACTTCACCACACCTACAACAAACAAAACCACCCACAATCGTACGCTCGGCAGAAAATCATTGGATTGGCAAATGTCACGTTGGGGGGTTGTTTGGCCGTTTGCGCAAACATGAAAAGTGGCAACGGATTTGGGGAGAGGAACGGCTGCGCTGGCCCCCATTCTCGTGATCTGCCCCATTCCTCCATACAAATCTCCGTCTCCATCAGCCTGATCAAGACACGAGGTTTGGACCGGAAGTAACTCGCGAACAGAAAACTTGAAGAAATGGGTAATCATCAAAGGAAACCACCCAGTCTCAGTAAAGGGTATGTCCACTGGGCGCTAGCCTCTGGGAGCACCTCATTATTCTGGGTATACAACCACCAGATCAATTGGGTGTTGTTTCCCCATGCTTTTACAACTCAAACCGGTCCAGCACACTTCTTCGCCCGCCCGAAATCTACATGCCATTTGCCCCCCCCATTACCCCCACTTCGCCCCCCCATCATTCATAACCTCATCAACCTCGCCCCTCCAATCCCCATCCATTCGCACGCAGAAAAAGAACCCATATCTAACAGCCAGCAACCCCTCCCTCAACCCCTCCTACCACATATCCACTCCCCCGCCCAATTCTACCTCCCCATCAATATCCCCCCTCCCTCTCCCCCTTTAGTACCATCACTCATTCCCCCCTTCTCCCCCCCCTCTATCCATCACGATCCCAACCTCAAACCCATCTCCCAGTACCGCCGTCCTATCTATCTTCAGCATCGCTGCAGAAAGCACGAGAAGACCCCACTGCTTGTGCGATAGGGGGGTGACTCTAGAGGGGGGTCGGGTGAGGGAGAGTGTATGGGAAGTGAGGAAAGGGAGGGGAGGGGGCTGGGCAGCGGGAGAGTGAAAGAAAGCGTTGGGGAAGGGGGGGGGGGAGGAGAAAGGTGAGTATGTATATGTGAGGAGCAATATAGATGGCACCCATGTATGAAAAGATGGAGTCTAGCCACCAGATTCTTGTGGTTAAAAGGTGCGGCACAGCGTCCAGGAGGGTTTCTCCGAACGAAAGAGTAGTGGGGAAGAGATGTAGTAAAATCAATTACAGACCCGCCATGGGCACTATTGTGTAAAAGCCTTTCATCAGTGCGTGTATTCTGTATCTTATTACCCATGCCCACCTCCCTCGCCTGGTATATTAAACAAAGTAGCCAAACGCACTCAGATAAACGCCCCCGGCCCACCCGGCGGTCTATGACCCTCCCACTCCTTGACACCCTTCTCAGGCGGATCGTGCCTCTGCGCCCACTCCCTCCTCTGCATCTCATACTCCCTCTCATACTCCTCCCCGCTCTTCTCCTCCCCACCCCTAGGAAGCGCCTCCTCCCCCTCCGGACTAGCCGTCCGCTCCAAGCGCTGCCAGTCACTATCATCCTCTCCTCCTGCGGAATCATATCTCGGCAGCTCAACCCTAGAAGTCGAATCCCCCGTCACAAGACCCATGCGCTCCTCCTCCGTCGCGTTCTTGGCGCCGGGGTGCTGGTGGCTGCTGATGCTCTTGCGGGGCGTGCGCGGCGGATGTGGGTGCTCGGCCTCGCCCGAGGAGGATTGGCGGTGGCGGTGGAAGACGTTCTGGAAGGAGAACTGGCGCTTGGCGGTGTGGGGCGGGGGGGTGGGCGCCGCGGAGTTGCGCGAGGGGGCGTGGGCGGGAACGAGGTAGGTGCTGTCGGTGGAGGGGACGTCAGAGGGGCCGTCGAGATTGCCTTGTTGGCGGCTGAGGCCGGAGGGGAGACCCCAGACTTTGGGGAAAGGCGCAGGGGGAGGGGCGGGGGAGAAGTGGGCTGTTGTCGGGGTTTCGGTGGGTTGGGAGGCGGGGAGGGAGATCTCGGTGAGGGCGATGGGGTGCATGTGGGGGTTGTGGCGGCCAGGGTCGCGTTGTTGGGATGGGAGCAGTGTGCTTTTTGCGGCTCGAGGTCGGGGCGCGAAACCGGCGTCGATGGCGCCGCCGCGCTCGTCTTCGCTGGTGGTGAGACGGTCGGTGGGCTCTACTTCGGGGAAGTGCGACATGCCGAGAGGGGGGTGGAGGGTTCGTCGCCTGTTGACTGCTGGATGTGCAGGCAGGCTTATGGTGGTCTTGCGTCTTCGCAGGCCGTCCCATTCCACTTGTTCGTTTTCGCCGATGGGCTCCATCATGTCTAGTCTTTTCTCTTCCTGGATTCGCTTCACCTCTTCGACTTCCAGCTTTTGCCTTGAGTTCGAGAGCCTGCGGATGATGGCGGCGGTGCCTCGGATCGCGTCTGCTTTCGGTTCGGTTTCGGATTCTTGCTGTTCAGCGACTTCGCGCACCTGGTCGAGATCGCCTTTGAATATTGCCGCATCTGGGACGTCTTTGGCCGACTTGGACAGCTGTAGAAGAATGACGCCGCAGCAGATGACCAGAAAACCCAGGACGATATTGATGATCGAAGTGACGCTGCCTGGAAATCCTTGGAAGAGAATCGCCGAAGTGACTATGGTGGCGCTGGTGAAGAACACATAGTATGTCGGGGTTACGAGGGCAGCATTGAATAGGTTGAGCGCTTTCTATATGCTGGTGTTAGTCTTGTTTGGCGAATTCGAGAGGGAACTTACATTGAGAAAGACGATTTCCGTCAAAAGCGTCGCTATCACGAAGACAAACAGTATGTACAGGAACGGCTGGTTATACTGCTTCTTTCCGCCTATCTGGCTCACAATCGCTGCACCTAGCCCTTGGGTCGCAACGACGCTGAGACCACCGATCAGGCTGCATATCGTCAGGTATACCATCATACTCTTCTTGCCATACCGAGGCCCGACCCAAAATGCAATGAAGGCGCATCCTACGATGACAATGCCGGCGTAGGTCAGAAAACCTGGGGCGAGGACAAAATGCTGCATCTGTTGTATCGTGGCGGCCGGACTTTCCGAAGGTGCACTGAGTAGAATGACCACAGATCCTACAATGCACAGAAAACAGCCAATCTTCCCCACAAAGCTGAGGCGCTCCTTCAGAAAGATAGCAGAGAGAATGGTCGTGATGACAACGGAGAGTGCCCCGAGAGGTGTGACCAAGATGGCATCGACAAAGGCATAGGCGACGAAATTACAGATCTCCCCAATGATCATCAATGTCATGCCTGTCCACCAGAGGGCGTTCTTAAGGTATCCATAACCCTCTCCAGCTTCTTCGTTGTATTTAACGTTGGCTCTTAGCAATCCGGCCTTCTTGAGAACGAACGAGGTCCCAATAAAAAATCCAGAAGCGACAGCAAGCGATATTCCAACAGCTTTGTAGACGGGCGGCCGGTTCGGTGTTGGGTTGGCTCTGGCATAGAGCTCATGCGCCGTCATGAAGGCATTTCCGGTGAGATCCATATTATGTTGCCGTCGAGCAAGTGTCCAGCACAATTGCTCGTAGGCTTATGACTGTTGAGCTCGTCCCCAGAGCCTTATCGGTTCGAGGTTCAAGAGCGAGAGGAGTAGTGAACGAGGTCAAAGGTGAAGGAAGGTCCTATAAGTCGTAAGATCATTAGGTCGTAGAGTCGTCAGTTACGCTAGGATCCAGCCGTTGTGACTGGGAAAAACCGTTGTCTGGCAGTATGTTCGGATGTATTGAACCTTGCGTGAATGGAATTGCAGCGTAGCGGTGACCAATAAGGACGCGATCAATACCTATAGGTTGAGAGATGGCGCAAGTATTGTGTATCAATGCGCCTGGTAGCTGTGGCCGGAGTGGATCGCAATTCTGCTGGACAAGAGGAATCTGTAACAGAGGGAGTTTGATCGCCACCACGATGTTTAGAGTTGGGTAGCCAAGCAATCAACAAACACTGGCGGCTATTGCAGGTTGTTCGACAGAATAACAATGCAAGAGATGGCTTTCGCGATTTCAAGATGTGGGTGAAATCTATTATTCAATTCTAGCATAGTAATGAAGCGTTGGGAGAAGTCTGCGAGGGAAAGGGTGAATGCCCTGATAAGGTAGCAATTCCTGATTGAGATCTGGAGCGTGCAGATCACTGCTACTACCGGCCCCTGGGGCGCCACAGCATGACGACCGAGCAACGTTCGCGCCTAGTGGCCCCGCCAATCATGCCTATCGCTCTCCTCGGGGTTAGAGCTTGGAGAACGCGTGGGTCCCTAAACATAGCACAACAGCACACGAGACTCTATTCTGTACATACCTTGTACAAGTATCGGTGCTCTCGACCTGCAGTAGTAGAAGCATCTGCTGAATGGAAATCCTAGAGATCCCAAAGCAAGATTTGCGGCGACTAATCTTCGATAGTTCAGAATCCAAGAGTATCGCATCGGGTTGTTCCACCTCTTCGGCCCGCATGCATTAGGGTACTTTAGTAACTGTATCTGTGAATTGCACATGTAGCTTTTCAATGAGTCAAATAAACGCCATAGGCATATTCCTGGTATCAAAGCATAAATCGTGCCCTCATTCCACTTTGCTGCACCCATCCATTGATTAATCGTCATTATGCCTTTTGAACGCCAAGAGATAGTCCCTGACTACCTCCCTGTATATTCGGGCTTGCGCGCCATGTTCACTACCGGTGGTGGGCCATCCGTGTCTGGGTAGGGCAGACTGACGCGTACGTGGCTTATGGGAGGAGAAGTATGCCTCCGCTCCACGTCCGCAGACGACTGGATGGGTGTCTTGGGTGGACGAGGAGGCGCCTCTGGCTGCCCATGACCCTCCCAGTCTCTTGGTGGTGGAATGGAACCATGTATCGTGGCCGGCCTTTCCGCTTCTGGCAGCTCGTTGCTGCTGCGGTATTGCTCTCCCGATGCTCTGGCATGCGTTCGGAAATACTGCGGTGGCTCGTCAGGTTCAATGGTGAACTTGTCTTGATCGTTCGGCTGGTATTGGTACGGGTAGGAGATGTTGTTCGCTGGGTATTGCGGGCCAGGTTTGCTGAGCGGTCGAGGAAAGAGCGAAGGGACATCCTCGCTGGGTAATTCGACGGCGTGATCTTCTGGTACCGGCGGTATATTTCCAATGTGTGGCTTGTCGAAGCTGTTGCGCTCATAAGATAACGAGGGACCTGAAGGCTCCGCTCGTTTTGCCCTTTCGATTCTGCCCATTTTCCTTGCCGCCTCCCCAATCATCCGGTCAACATCGGGGTTGTTAAGGTATGTTTCCGTACTGTTGCTGATATCGGTCAAGCGATTCCATTCGTTCATTCCAAACTCGCCTACGCCGACCTCAACATTGAGCCTGTAGTAATTGTTGGGGTCGACACCTCGCTTTGCTAAGTGGATATCCAGCATATCGAGATGGGTCATCTCACAACCCTCAATCTTCTCGATCAATCTTCGCTTAGCTTCGGCAAACTCGCCCACACCACCAGCAAAGCTTTCCCACCATTCGGCGTGCAAGTTGCTGCTACCAGGCGCCTTTTTGCCAGTCCCAATACTCAAGAATACGCCAACAGGACGATTGGGCCACTCATTAGCCACAGCCTCATCGAGTATCAAAGGAGACGGGTTGTAATTACCGCCACCCTCATCTAAGAATGTGGACGAACCGATCTGCATGGGTTTGAAAGCGAGCTTCGTAGCACAAGTCGCTCGCCCGGCTTGCCATATTGGGTACAGATACTCTAAGCCGGGCTTCTTCCGTGACCGATATGATCTTAAGAGAGCCGACGTCGTTGGGCTCTTCAGATTCGTCTTTTTGTAGACGGCTGTAACGGCTCTAAAAGCGCAGTCAGTCATTGTCATGCTTTCCGACCAAGTTGACTGTAGCTCACGTCTTTGTGCGGTTTTCTCTGGTGTCATACAGATATGCGTTTGGATTTCCCGATCCGAAGGGCCTCATTGGACTGTATGTTCCAGAAGTCATAGATCTTCGATGAAAGCTGCCTTGGGCGCTATACACACTTGGCGGCCGGCCAGGACTCGCGGGTGTTGAAGCGTCGCTCACTTTCTCCTGCTCGTACTCACGCACGCATTCCTTGATCGCATCCTCCAGCTTCGAGGCCTTGAACAACGTAGATCTGTATGGTATCCCTGCGATGGTCTTGTCCGTTTCGAACACTTTCCGCGTCATACGTACATACACCTCCATGCATTCCACCAAATCCATTCGCAACCGGCCCAACATGATGGCTATCAGTCCGCCAGTCCCGGTCCCCGCGATAAGATCAAAGTAATCGCATGGCTTGGGCCGAGGGTCGCCATTTTGAGGACCATCCCCTTCGGCGCCGTGCGTTGCGACGTAGGTCTGGTGCATAAACTCACGCAAAAGAATTAGCAGTGAGTATCCTCGAACGCCCCCGCCATCTATTGGAACGTCAGCTGTTTGCCCGGTCTCGATTCGTACACTTGAATACCTAAAGAGAGGATGCGCAGCGGTTGCCCCGTAGTCGTGTCTTTGCGCCGCAGACGTGCGCTCTCCATGGTGTCTTCGCTCCCCAAGTGTGGGGAAAGCTGCTATTGTGCCAAATTCGATCAAGGCCAGGTTATCGCAGGAGGATGTAGAGCCTTCTTGTATCGCTCTCTCTAACCAGTCGGTCTTCGACCTAAAGGTAGCAGCTAAGAAGCCGTAGGGAAGGACTCTAGCAGTAATTGTTTGAAATCTTCTGGACGATTGGATTCATCGACCTCGGTATCTTCGAGCAAGTCGTCAGAACGGGACAGCAGTAGGTGCGGATATGGTGGTTATGCTTTAACAAGGCCGAGGAATAACTAGCGACGAGCGTGCAGCGGAGCGGCCAGCTGCCGTTAGAGGAAGCAGATCTTCTATCTTGCTGTATGGGGAAGGTCTCGGTGGCGGTTGGGCAAGCTATAGAGTCGGGGATGAAGGGTTTCTGTCGTCGTCGACGCAGATGACTGAAAGGCAAAGGAGCGCGATTAGATACTCGTGGGCAAGTGAGATATGGAGAGCTGACGTGGTATCCGCCGTATTCTGTTCCGGGTATGACGAGCCCTGGGCGCCTGTGACCAAGCGGGGCTGTGTCGCCTTTGCTTCACTCAAAAAGGCAGCGTCAACCAATAAACTAGACGTGCATCGCTTGGGCTCACTGTCGGGCTGGCTGATATCGTATGGGACGTCTACGGAGTACTAATGATTGTTTGGCGATTCAACGGGATCTCTCATCGACAGTCTGCCCTGTGATGGTTGGTGCATTGGCCGTTAGCGACTAGGTATTTTGCACATCCGAGCAAAACGGGCAGATCATGTCAATCGCACTGGGATACTCAACTCCCTAGACAGTGCTCCTCCGCTGAGTCAATTGCCAAGATGAAGGTTACACAGGTAATTGCTCCGTCCAGGCGTATAGACAGCGAAGGCGGTATACTAATTCTCCCCTTCAAGCTTTACACCTACCCAATCAAGTCTATGAGGGAGATCCCACTGACCACCGCCCAAGTCACGCCTCATGGATTCCCTTTCGACAGGCGATTCATGCTCTTCAAGGTTCTGCCAGAAGGTAGCCAGCAGCCGCGGAGGAGGATGACTGTCACCAATACTCCAGAGATGACTCTTTTCCGTCCGCGAATCGATCTACGCGACGGTTGTGACAGTGCCAAAGGACTTCTAACGGTGACCTATAGTCCTGCAGATGGTGCAGAAAGTCAGCATATTAGTCTCCCTTTAGTGCCGGACATGTCTGGTCTTGAGATTATGGATACTGCACTGCATGCGAGTCCGACGAAAGCGTATAACATGGGCCACCGATGTAATGCATGGTTCTCTTCTTGCTTCGGGTACGAAGTCATTCTTGCCTATCTTGGTCCAAATCTGCGCCCTGTCCGTGGTAATCTTTCTCCAAAGCTGGCCGATGGACAAGGCTTTAGTAAGAACTGGCTATCAAGCCTGGTTGAAATGTTACCTAACTACGGAACATCACGCGCCTCAGGTGAAGAGGGAATTACCTTTGCAGATATGGCACCTTACTTGATAGTCACAGAGGAGAGCCGGAATGAAGTGTCTACGCGTCTGTCGGAGGGTATGGAAGTGGATATGACCAAGTTCAGGGCAAACATCGTGGTCTCGGGTGCCTCAACACCGTACGAGGAGGATTACTGGGCGGGTCTTCAGATAGTTCCGAAGGGGCACAACGAACATCAAATGCCGAATATCGAGCTAGTACTAACACAGAATTGCACCCGGTGTGTAAGTCTCAACATTGACTATTCGACTGGGAAAGCTGGGAAGGGCGAAGCGGGCAGTGTCCTTAAGAAACTCATGCGAGACCGAAGGGTCGATAAGAGTATTAAGTGGTCGCCCGTCTTTGGTCGTTATGCCTTCTTGAATGTCGGAGACGGAGCAAGCCGGACTATAGCAGTTGGTGACACGGTCACTGTCTCTAAGAGAAACGAGGAAAGAACTGGTCTTGGTAATCTCGCTCTGTTGCTTTGCCTCAAAGACCGTGCTGACGGTATTGTAGAGTGGCCCGGCCTTGGAAGCGGCTAAAGGCAATTGCATGACTTGCAGGCTTGGGTCCGTCCCCTATTACGATACTCAGCTGGTCCACAAACTAGTATTCCTCTATTGGACGCTCCGTCAGTGACTCTACAAGGACCCATTGAAAGTAGGGTCAGTACCTTGTTCTTCCTGGTAGGCACCTGAACCTTCCTGCTCATCATAGCGGTGTTCTGTCTGTTGGTTCTGGCCGTATCCTGTTTCTCTCCGGTTTCCTTGACTGGCTCCGTTTGCCCCCAAGAAGGTCAAGAGCATCTCTAGCTCAGTCATGAGGTTCTTCGTATCCTTTGCTCTGTACGGCGCACGTTCCAAGTCTTTTGTCAGTTCCTTGACACTTTTGCCGAGTTTTGCATGGACATGTCCCGCGTTCTCGCCATCTCTTGCATGCCGGGCTTTGCCAGCAGCCTTCATGGTGGCATATAAATGGTCGCAAAGCTTCCGTGCCATGTCTTGGAATGTCGTCGTGGGTTCTGACCGAGCCGTCTCACGATGAGTTTCGCGTTCGCTGTGGCCTCCAGTCCTCGCTGCGGTGCGTTTGTCGCTCGCGCTGACCTTGCTGTTCCAGAGGTGATCCAGAACATCTGGTCCCGCGTATGACTTGATGAATTGGATATCCCGGTGGAAGCCCCGGAGGAAACCGTCATAATAGCTCATTGCATCGCTTATTACCTATAGCCGAATCAGCTGGGAGACTTCTTAACATCTTTCGTGATTACAGACCCCATAGAGACCTTCTAGCTCTTCTTCGAAAGAGGGCCTTTGCGACTTTCGCCTCTGGTGCTCTCCGCCTCGCCCTCGCCCCATACAGGATCCACCATCGAAGCCATTGTTCTGGCGATCAACAGAGCGGCTTCCTGCACCATCACCATAGCGCTCCATGGTCGGGTTATCTCTACGGCTTGTATGTCTCATAGGAGGTCCGCCATGGCCATACCTGTTTCCGTCCATATCGTCCATGGGGATCGCAATCAGATTCTTTATCGTTGCGGTGACAACGGTTGTTCTGTGGAGATGGATTCAGTGGTGTCGAGGGCTTTTTATAAGGCGTGCGAAATCGGTCCTTGGTGTTTGCTGATGGCTCAAGGGATGACCAATCGGGGAGGAAGGCTCGTGCAGCAGTCATTCTAATCCGGTTATTTGCTTCCTTGCAATGATCTCATATTTGCCAGAGTCGCAGGAGCGATATGTGAAGCGGCTACCTGCGTCTTTTCATGCCTATTGGCAATCTCCGGTCCGGCAGGGTAGCTGATCGATCTCTGTGTGATCTTGAATTACCGATTCGTGTTGTCATGAGGGTTTTGATGAGATCGAACTCGGAGTTTGTGTCTCAAGTGCCATCTATTGATGAAAGAGCAGTCTTGAACACTTCTGCATAGAACCTCGCTAAGGTCTCCGACAGCTGGCCCAACCAATTATAGCAGAGCGAGTCAACGCGCCAAAATCACCCAAAGCGCAAGGAATGACACAGCCGCACAGGTTTGGGAGACATCTCGCTCTGGATTCGCAACAAGGATGAATCCTTTTCCACAAAGCAACAGGGCTGTAAGCGCCCTCAGCCTTCCACCTCATTGCGGCTCCATTGCCATATGCGGTTAGCTCCGGCCCCGTTTCCCCCTTCAATGGTGAGCGCGGTTCTACAACTTCGTTTCACCTGGCAACAGCATCCAGTATCATACATTTCGATTCTTGTAGACCCAAGGCGAAGCACATCAGCTGCCTCTTTCATTCTGGTTTCAAAAACGCCGCAATCCTTATCGACAGTGCTACTTGTGACAGTGGTGACTTTTATCTCATATGCATCATTTTTTCTCTTTCTTACACAGTACGGGTGCCGCTTCAGGACAGGCTCTTCTTCGGTCTTGGCCGCCATATTCCTGGGCTGGACACGCACAAGTCCTTAGTAGGCTAATATCTACAGAAACAAGTGTGAGCCGTATTCTAGATGGCGAAAGCAGTCGTACCGCGAGGCATCGCAAGCATCCTTGCGATTCCGAGATTCATCCTACTACAGTCCACTTCCGAAGTCGAGTTTTCAAACACTCCCTGATGGCACAGCAAATCCTCTTCCCTACGCTGACAAGCACGCCAACAAGCATGTGATCAACTCCTACCTCATCTCTGTCTCGTTCACAAGCCTTCATGATAAGAATAGTTCGCCATTGGTGCCATCGAACGGTGGATTCGAGGCACTGCTTCTTCACTCCATGGCACATGATGAGCTCATGCTCAAGGTGGCCTCACTTGCATGTGTATAAACACCTTTGAACCTCCAAAACCCTTTATTATTTCAAGTGCATATCTCTTCCTTCTTTCTCATCTTATAATCCTAGCCATAGTTGGTCTGTTCTTACCACATATATCATTCTTGCAACCACGTGTTTCCGAGTCTGGAAGTATGCGACAAGCTCTCCTTTACAGTCTCTTGACCTTCGCACTAGCTCAGGCAACTCCTACTCGGAAAGGGCCTTCACCGATCACCAAACGCGTAGACTCCCCACAACCTTCTGACTATCCGGGGGGAGATTCTGCCAAATGTACAAATGAGCCGCAGTACCTCAACTTCGATATCAGCAAGAGTAGGGATTTGAAGAGAGTCCAGAAGCTGCACCAGGTCTTTTGCAACGAATTCAATGTCCTCGCTATTGCCGGATCAACAGCAACCAACGACGCCGATAGAACTATCTACCAGAGATTCTTCCCAGAGAGCGACAAGGAGGATGACTACAAGGGCAGGGTCAATGATATTTGGAACAAGCTGTTCGACTTCAATGCTCAAACCCCATCGGCCCTTGTTGCATCCTTCATTATCGACAATGATGATTGGAGGAAACTATGTGGCGAAACACCCGGTGCCGACTTGTCATCCGACTCTGAAGCCCTCAGTGAAGGGGCATATACGGGTATAGACCCTGTGGATGAACTAGAGAAAACCCATTTTTGCGTGACGGTACTGGAATACCCCGACTTGGCGACAATTACCTGCAATAGCCTTGATACTTATCCCAGCGGCCAAATGGATAGCACAGGTCGCCTCATGGTTCATGAATTTACTCACTACAGCACTGTCGGTCCAGATTCCCTTCGTAAGTTTTATGGATGCCTCCAACGCCCTTATCCCATGGCCTTGCGTGAAGGGGCGCTATGTCTCGGACGGCTTCCCGACTTGGGACAGAGCCGGGGCGGAAAGCATCACTCATATTGCATTCTTATGCTTCGTTCCAGCGATGCGATTGTGTCTTTCCAACGTTTGGAGTTGGGAACCCAAGAATCGAAATAGCTAACACTCTCATCTCCAATAGTAAACGACCAGATCATAGACGCTAAGAACGAGGATGAAAAATGGACCTACGGAGCATCACGCTCTCATGGTCTCATGGACCCAAAACAGGACAACCAACAAGAATTAGCTATGATCAATTCGGATAATTATTCCTGGATATCGACGGTCAGTATATTTTACAAATGGTCCCAAAACATCTATTGGATACACGCTAAGCAGACTCTGGGAATTATAGAACTCATACTTCAAACAAACATGCAACAACGCAGGCCAGGAAGGGCCGAACAATGGCAATTACAACGGTATGTAATCTCAATTTTGGTATTTGCCTAGAACAGGAGACCTGCTGACTTCAAGTGACTAGACCCACCCAATTATATTCATGGTCAGCCAGGAGATCCGAGCACCTCGGGACATGGTGATAATCCAGGCGACAATGGCTGTGGCAGCTCCACTGCTCCCGGCTGCAATGGAACTCCACTTAATGATGACACCTATGGAGCTCTGACAGCGTAGGGGAGGAACAATGAGCTTCGCCCGTTGGTTACGCGGTGTTAGGAGGAAGCGCTATTACATTCATCCCGTTGTTTTTGTCCGCTTTGCGTTTGTATGAATACCGTAGCTGTTGCGTTCCACTCACGCAGGTCTTGAGTGCCAGTCTGTACTTATTGAGTTCCCTTTGGGGCATCAAAAATCCCACTTTCCCAACACGGAATAAACCGGCTTTCGCATGGAGTCAGCGCTGGAATCATACGAGCATTACGGGGGCCAATGGACGCCCCTTTCCCCATAGAGGTGGGCGTTATTCTGATTCTTATTCCTTGCTCTATGAATTTGTACGACTGCTTCATCGTTTTCCTCTCTTCCTCTTTCGGGGCGAGTTTGAGAGCAATACTACAATGGTCTTGTACACCGCTATGTGTCCAATCATTTCCACTCCTTCATCATGAGGATATCGAAGGGGAAATTAAGTGCCTGATCACCGGCTGATAGGGCCAAATCTGTCGACTCGCGCGATATTACTTCGCCAAGAAAATATCAAGATTTTGCGAACTTCAAATGCTTTACGCTCTTGCAGTTGTTTTCAACAACACACCCACACATATAATAAACAAGTAATCGGTCTAGTTTAGATTTTAAGCAAGACGCTTTAATACTAGATTTTTGCAACGAATTTTAGAACGTCAAGTTAAAAATTAGATTGCTTTAAGCTCTACATATAATACGCGCAATTGTATTGTGCTCAATCTTAATATAAAATACTTAGAACTACACATAGAGTTAAGACAAACATCAAAATTGAGTTGCTCTCGCACTTGCATCTAATTAGACAACTCAATATATAAAATATATTGTAGTATTGTGTCAAGCAAGTTTCTATATCGCAAGCGAAAATGTAATTATCTACTTAATCTGTCAAAAAAGTTAAGAATATTTAAAATCTTACTTTGCAAGTGTAAGGGTGTTGCAGTAAGCAGTGGTTGTGGTGGTAAATGTTGAATTAGGGAGCAAACTATGTGCCCCGGAGCAGGATATCTATGTGCGCCTGCCAAGACTCTAACCCTATGCAGACCCTAGACTGCCTATCTCTGGGAGAATCCCGTAACAGCAAGTCTATTATCAACGCAATTGATTATAGTATAACGTTAAACTTTTGACAATAATATAACTTAATATGTTCTACAACTTGTGCGCGATTTTGAGATATATAAGCATGTGTTGATACCAGTTCTAAAGATGTTGTTGTTCCGGTCGAGACTTTTTTTGATAGAAAGAAAAAAAATCAACTTTTTTTTCTTAGGGTTTGGCGAGATAGTGTGCCACCAAATGCCCAAAAAGCACTTTGAGCGATATTTCTAAACTCTCAACGTCACAACGCACGCTTGACTTTTATGTCTCAAAATTACGCACAATTTGTAGAGCATATCAAGTTATGTTATTGTCAAAATTCTGACGTCGTACCATGATCAATTTGCGTTGATGGTAGACCTGCAAAGGAAAATTTGGGTGTGTTTTCGCGGGCCAAGTGGACAATCACTTTTTCGCTTGCGGCATAGAAACCTGCTTGGCACGATAAGTGTAAGTTTAAACTAGGCTAAGCGCTCTTGAAGCTTGTTTTCGCGAACTTTTTTGATGCGCGGGCAACTTATTGACAACAATTTGAACCTTTTAGTCTTGTTTGGGCCCGAAACCGTGTCAGCTGCTTGTCAGTTGACCCTCTTGATATCAGTGATATCAAGAACTCTGTACACCAAAAGGCTCCCCTGATATCACGGATATCATCTTGTCAGCCGGTGTCAGCTCTGTCAGTTACACCTCTGACATCTTCTTCTACGACCTAAGCTTTGTACTTTGTTATGAACATTTGTTTCTTCCTCTCTCTCTCTCAGCTGTGATCATCGATCTTCAACCGTCTATCTAAGGTGTTGGCTGGTTTCTTACATTTACTCCTGTAGAGTTAGTGTGCCGGTTGGCTGACAAGATTGCGTATCTTAGTAGTAAGTACTGACTTATTGGGGAGACCCGCTACTCCAGTTTCGGAATCATGACAGATGTAGCTTTCTCGATCTATCTGAATTTCAGTCGAGAGGTCATTTGTTGATACATTTCTGTACAGAGCGCAGTAACCTCAATTTCTGTGGGAATGAATGAATGATTTAGGAAATTATGTTTGGTCCTAATTTGCGCCTATGTCTTTGATGATACAAGCCAGCACGCCGGGGTTTTGCTCGTCCACGCTGTATGAAATGGTCAGCACCCAACGACTGATGTCTAGATTTGGGCAGGGCTTCGATCCAAAAGCGAGCGGTCATTACCAGAATGCTCCACTTGATCTAATCAGCTTGGGGGTAAGACCGAACAACTTGCGTTAAACAACGATCGAATCGTGAAACTCTTATGCGAACATGCTTCCAGGATATTCTAGCTCGGTCAAAGCGGAGTGCTAAGATGTCAAGGACAAACGAGCAATTGATTGCAAATCTCGGACAAGTAATAATGACCTTGGATGTTCTTACGTATCTTCTAATCCTCCAGGCGGAACTGCAACTCGTCGTCGGACTGCAGGATTAGAGGAAGGCATGGCCCTGGCAGTGCCTTTATAGTTCCTTGGTCGCCGAAGAGATCGTCGAGAGTTCCAGCGAACCACCATACGCCTGATGGACGAAGCCTGAGGCGGAACTCATCATCGTCACCCATTGCCTTGAAGATCGCGTTCGCATTTTCTAAAAGCACGAATTCGTGTGTAAGAGGTACGTCTGGCTCCAGCATGGTGAGGCCTCTTCGCGATCTTCCCCCAGAGCCTACTGTGAGGTTGCACACATGTGTAGGCTTAGCGACAAACTCTTCGTTGGTGGAGATTTTGGTGATCGAGAAGTTGCTTATCGATGGAGATGGCTTGTTTGAAGTTATGCTGTGATCATTAGGGGTATCTTCAGCCCCATTAGATGGGTGTAGATAGCTGTTATCACCGGAAGACCTGAGAGTGATTGCGCGGTTACTCTTGTTGATGATAACAACACGTAGGGTTGTGGGAGGCGATTTTGAGCGGTGCACAATATTTGACGACAAGGACATAGATATGGAGATGCTGGGAGGCTTCGGCAGAGAGTTGACAACCGAGAAGTCCCTATGGGCGGAATTCAACGCTACAAGCTTTGCCGGCTCTGAAGGTGGCAACGAGGAATTCGAAGCATGCAGCTCCAAGTCCGTGTCGTCACCGTAGTTCCACCATTTGATTCCAAGCTCGAAGGTGCCCAGCTCTACACGGTATTGGTGGCCTGGGACAAGAGCCGGTTTGATGTGAGCATTGAGTCGTAAAGGGATGACGAGGTCGTACTCGAATAGAGGTAAAGGTGAAGCCCTTGGGGGGAGAGTGATTATCCTAGGATTGGCAGTCGGCTTCAGCGAGGTACCGACGAAACCTAGATCAACTTGCTCTTTGCTGTCAAGATCGATGAGTTTGAGAAGACCTCTTGAAAAGGCGTGTGGAATGTCGAAGAGTGACTCGTCAGTCAAGATGTTCATGGGTCGCGTCAAATCGCTTTCACCTCGGCGCATTTGAAGAACAATATCATAAGGGACAGTCCCTTCTAGGTCCAAAAACGCTGGTCTATAAGTTGAATTGAGATGTAATTTTAGTGGCAATTGAGAAGCCATCCGTGGGAATTGAAAGTAAGGAATACGACTTTAGAATTTTGGGACTGGACAATGCGCTAGAAGATATGCAACCTCGTTCTGTAGCAAACAACGATATTGCTAGGTGGTAGGTTTTGTAGCTCTGCTAAGGAAAGTGGTGGAAAATGAGAATCCTAACGTGTTCATGGTCTGTGATTTCGTTGTGAGTCAGATCCGTCACAAATCCTATGACAGGGCTATGCACGGGTTTCAGCTACAAGCCAGGCAACAGTACTCACGAATGTTATCATAGACAATGTGAGCAACTATAGTCGAGTACGAGACAACCATTTCAAGTGCTGCGCCCCTGTACTGCCCACATCGCTTAAACTACGCTTAAGAGAGCTCAGAACGACTCAATCGATGCCAAGTTAGAGCGGCGCCTGCTCGGCTTGGCAGCTAGAAGTGGAAGAGGGGAATTGTTTGGTAGTCCTCTATATCAGTGTATACTCGTTGCATTTCAGCCTACCATGACCAGTGGAGACAATCCTGGCAAGACTAGTAGGACAAAAATCGAAATCCCCTGGTTGTACAAAGTGCTCAGGACCTACTCTAGGGTTGGACCTAGCATACCTAGGGCTCAAGGTACAGGCTCTCGCTCACGGATCGGAGCTTCGTGGTTTTCAAGACTAATATCATATCCTAGGATTGGTGACAGAATTGTTGTGTTGCCTGTAGTATAGACTTTTGCTGAACTCAAGTTCCAGGTATAGATATCACATCTCTCGTCGAATCGCTCCTCCACCAATCTCCAGAATGGCGTCGACTTTCCCACCCACCCCGATCCAGGAAGTGGTTTCCGAAGTCTCCACTCTTCTCATGCAGCGCAAAGAGTCCGTTTCGGTTGCGGAGACGGTACAGCTCCTTCAATTCTCTTCTACTCACCCTCTGCATGACTAATGCTATTACCATACTAGCAAAGGCCGCCGGCGGCATCATCTCCGCATCTCTACTCTCGACACCTGGTGCAAGTGGCTTCTACAAAGGGGGCCTAACCCTTTACACCTTGGAATCACGCATTACCTTCGCAGGATGGTCACACGAGAATATCAAGAACTACAAAGGTCCTACGCCTGAGATCGTAGCTGGACTGGCGGAAAATGTACGAGGAAAGCTAGGGAGCACCTACACGATCTGCGAAAGTGGGACTGCAGGACCAACAGGCGGAGATACGAAAAATCGCACGCCGTAAGTGTCGAAATTGCGGATTCGATAGAGCGAAACTGATAAAGATCTAGCGGCTACGTTGCGCTTGCAATTGCAACTGAGCAAGGCACGCACACTAGAGAGGTCGAAACTGGCCTGGGAGGTGATCGACAGGCGAATATGATTGCATTTGCAGTCGAAGCTTTGAAGCTGTTGAGGGAAATCTTGAAGGGTGAAGCAAAGCTTTGAGAATTCAGCTCTTTGAGTGACGTTTCTTCGGCCATCATTGCCTATCTCTCAGAACCCACACAGTCCTGGCGAAAGTCATCGGGAATAAGTAGCGACCTAAGAGCGACCTCTACCTTACTTTAATCTTTGAACTTTTGCATGAGACGCCAAGCATTGGCTTCAAAGCGACCTTCCTATAAGGGCAACGCTCTATCGCCGGAACAAAGTCATGAGGGGAAGACAACATGTCTACGCTGATCATGGCGACAATCAGTAGTAGCTTTCACCACATGGCACGCCGGAGCTTCGCTCGACGCAGGGTTATCCACGCCATGCGCGGAGGGCCACCAGAGCCGTTATCTTGGCCAAATATCCAGCCGCTGTAACGTCATGGTGAACGTACGTTATATTATTGTTACCTCATTCCACTTGCTTACGACGGACCACAGCGTATGTGTATACGAACAGACAGGCTAGCAAAGGTTGCAGATTGACAGCGTTCACAGTCATGGCGGACGAGAAAACACCAATGCCTTCGGACGTTCAGAAAGAGGCCTATTTGAGACCTTCAGATACCGAGGAGGAACCAGCGCCAGCTTTTGAGAAAGATCCAATTTCTCTTGAGGATGGGAGTGCTCCTCCATCCCAAGTGCTCAAGCACGCTTACGACGCCGACGAGGCGATGAAGGCATTCGCCGATGGCGAGATCGAGGTCCTTGACGAAGCAACAAACAAGAGGCTACTCAGGAAGATTGATCTCAACATTATGCCTGTCGGTTGAATAGCAACCTAACCGTCCAAAGCTGTGCTAACGAAGGAGGAAAGCTTATGTGCGTCGTCTACGGACTCAACTACCTGGATAGTACGGACAAGGCACTATGAAGGAGCAAGAGGAACCTCATGCTCACAACGTTCAGAAACCACCCTTTCATATGCGAGCGTCATGGGTATCAAGAAGGACATAAAATTGACAAGCGAAGATTATAATTGGGTCGCAAGCATGTTCTACTTTGGTTGCCAGCCTTGACCCTTCATGTCAGACGATGTGCTGATGCCGTCTAGGCTACCTCGCGTGGGAGTATCCTACAAACCGGCTACTCCAGCGTCTTCCACTCGCAAAATACTCCTCGTTCTGCATTATCATGTGGGGACTCACCCTGTGCTGCATGGCTGCTCTCACGAACTACTCCGGAGCCATTGCGGTCCGCTTCTTTCTTGGGGTTTTCGAGGCGGCGGTGACCCCGGGGTTCTCATACTTCACATCACAGGTGAGTTTTAATAAGTAGCAGTGCTTCAGACGCCCCTCTGACCCGCTTTCAGTGGTACACCAAGCGAGAACAAGGCACACGCACAGGGATCTGGTTCAGTTTCAATGGTTGGGGCCAGATCTTCGGTGGTCTTATTGCATATGCCATCGCCAAAGGCTCCGACATCCATGGATCGGCAATCGCCGCATGGAAGACAATCTTTCTAGTCAACGGCCTCTTGACTGCCGCTGTTGGTGTGATCTTTCTCCTCGTGATGCCCGATAATCAGCTCAACGCTCGTTGGCTTAGCAAGCCTGACCGCAGACGCGCCATCGAACGAGTGCGAGTCAACCAACAAGGGATTGGCAACAAGCATTTCAAAGCATACCAGCTTAAAGAAGCCTTGACTGACCCATTGACATGGGCTTTCGCATTCTATGCCGCCACGGCCGATATCCCCAATGGAGGCATCAGCAACTTCTTCAGTCAACTTATCGTGTCTTTTGGATACACACCGGAGCAAAGCCTTCTCTATGGCACTCCAGGCGGAGCAGTCGAGGTTATCGCGCTTGTAGCTTGCGGGTACCTTGGTGATCGATATGGGAATCGGATCCTTTTTGGCTCTTCCGGTTTGGTCATCGCGATCATTGGAATTTGCCTCATCGTCGCTTTACCGCTGTCGAACCACAATGGGCGACTTGGCGGATATTGTCTCACCCAAGCTTCTCCAACCGCTTTCGTCGCACTGTTGTCGCTTATATCGTCTAATGTTGCTGGGTATACAAAGAAGACTACTGTAGCGGCGATATACCTAGTTTCGTACTGCATCGGCAACATAATTGGTACGTCATTCTCTCACATCGTCTCCAAAACGATTCCGCTGATAGACCACTTGGACAGGTCCGCAGACCTTCCGCCCCAAAGATGCACCCCGATACGTACCGGCAGAGATCACTATCATCGTGTGCTGGAGCGTTTGCCTCTGCGACTTCGCGTTCATTTACTGGTATTGCCGCAGTCAAAATAAGAAGAAGGCAGCGTTCAGGGCGAGACCGGACTACAGGAAGCTGGAAAACCAAGAGTGGTTGGATTTGACGGATAAGTAAGTTTTTTGGCGCTACAACAAAAAGGCGCACGTGCTGACATGATTTTGTAGAGAGAATCCGGAGTTCGTGTACACGTTGTAAGATGTCAAAGGGTCCTGGGCCAGGTTGTTATATGGATATATGATCGCGCATTGCGCTATCTAGATTACAAAAGATTCTCCTTCCCTCTGAAAGCGAGTCTCATGCCCTCTCATCACTCCCCGCACGCTGCTCCCACCCATGATAGCTTGATCAAGCAGTAATGCAAACCCAACGCGGCGCCAGCGTTATGCATTGACGTACTTTACCCATCTCCTCCTAGACCGTCTCCGCTTCCCTAAACTCGGCTCATCCCCCATTCCCACGACACTACTACCCCCCACAGCAACCTTCTTCTCCTCTTGTTCAGTCCCTATCCTCTTCCCATCTCCCCTATCACCATCCTCTCCAAACTGAACACCCTTCCGCCCATCGTCTTCATCATCCCTCCCATCCCTCCCATCCCATGTCGAATCCCTCACTTTCTTCCGCTCCATAGGCTGAAGATGCAACGACAACCACTTCCCCCTCTCGCCTGCGTTCTTATTACTAGCACAAAGCTAAAATCCCTCCCACTTCAAGGCAATTCTCGACATCACTGATCGGCTATACACACACTCAGGCTTTCTTCCTTCTAGCCTCAAGACATACCTGGGTACGCAATGGGTCGTCATGAAAATAGGACTTCGGAAGGGAAAGGGCGACAATAAAAGAACCTCCCAATATGATCACATCTAGCAATGCAGGAAAATCCGTAGGTTTAGATAGCATATTCCACGCACGATGAGTACAATACAATTTCCCCGAATAAAAGTCTCCAAGATGTTGCAAAACCGCGTTTTTCGTACGTATACCGCCCTACTTACCTATCTTCTTACATCGTCATCATCTCGCCCAATCCCACCATCTACAACTCATCGTGCTCCGCGCTATCCCCATCAGAGTCCATCATCGCCGTCTTCACCGCCCCCGCCGCCTCGGACACTTTACTCTTGACCTTCCCCTTGATCTCTGACGCTGTCTCCGTAGCCTTCTCCGAAGCCTTCCCTGAAACCTCTGAAGCTGTCTCCGAAGCCTTCTCCGTCGCCGCCGCGGCAGCCGAGCCCATACCGTTCGCGTCGGACATGATCTCATCGGTGTCGTTCTTGCCTTCGTAGGCGTCGGCCTTGTACTTGCCGTTCTCCTTGATGAACGCGGCGAGGTCTTCGATGGTGCGGGAGCCGGAGTAGAGGATCGGGTTGTCTTTGGCGCCGGCGGGGAAGAGCTTGATGGTGGGGAAGCCTTGGATCTCGTCGGGGACGTCGTTGGCTGTGGCGTCGACCTTGGCGATGACGACTTTGGAGGCGAGGGCCGGGTTGGTGGTGTACATCGAGGCGAGCTCTTCGTACTTGGGGGCGAGACTGGTAAAGGGGATTCGTTAGCTTGATGTCGTTGCGGAGCCTGGTGGAAAAGGGAGGGGAAGAGACGTACGCTTTGCAGTGACCGCACCATGGAGCGTAGAATTCCACGAGAACGTCTTTATCAGCCTCCATCACGACATCCTCGTAGTTGTGCGCTACGATGACTTTGACGGGACCGTCCTGCTTCTCTGGGACTGGCTCGCTCTTGATGCTGGGCTTGATCTTGCCGTCCACGAAGTTTTGAACGAAATCGCCGACTTCCTTCTCTGTGAGCTTCTTGCTTTGATCCAAGGGGAACTTTTGGTTCTTGACAGTCTCTTGGATGGCAAAGGCGGGCCACTTGTCCACTTCAAGATTCAGATTACCGGCGTGGGCGCCGAAGGATTTGGCGTCAATGACGGCGAGGTTGACCTTGCCCTTGTGTTTCTGGGCAACTGGCTTGAGGGTCTCGGCTAGTTCAGCGCGCTCCTCGGGTGTTTCGGCGAAGATGTAGGCAAGAGGAAGGCCAGCCCATATAGATGTTAGCGTTCAGTATGCGGCTCTCATAGGCATGACACATACCGCCATGTAGCCAGCATATGTGTCTGGGCCGACCTCGCCGACCAACGGTGTGGCAGCGGTCTTGGCGAAGGTGGAGATAGCTTCTTTATCAAATTTCTCTTCGAAGGTGGTCTTGCCTTCATCGAATGATTTGTACAATACGATGCCAGGTCGCTTAATGCCCTCAGCTTCGGCCAAAGTTGCGTCGTTGGTGGCGCCGAAGAGGTAGTCGTCTCTCATGCTCTCAGCGACTTCACTATAGGTGGCATTCGAGGCCTTGTCGTCGGCCTCGAAGAAGGCCACTAAGACAACCTTGTCGGCTGTCTTGAATTCTTCTAGCGTCTCTGTTGATAGTACCGATACTGCTGGAAGAGCTTGCTTGGTCATATATGAGATAATGCTAGGGAAGGTCAGCGTGGTTTCCCTGACAGATTGACGCGGGACCTACGCAGGGGCCTTTCTTTGCCCGGAGTACGGTGTGTTGTTGTCTGGACCTCTGAAGACCTTGATAGTCGGGTATCCTTCCACGCCATAGTCTTTGCATAGGTCCACTTCTTCCGTGCAGTCAACCTTGACCAAGGGGATATCCTTCTCTTTCAGTGTTGTCGCAGCTTCCTCATATTCGGGCGCCAATGCTTTGCAGTGGCCGCACCATGGTGCGAAGAACTCTGCGAGGACGAGGTCGTGGCTTTTCACGAAGTCGGTGAATGTATCTTTCTTCAAATCATGCACGTCTGATGCTGATGCAAGAGCGGCAGCTCCAACGAGCCCGAGTGCAGCGTTCTTGAAGCTCCTCATGGTTGATTTGATGCAATTGAAGGAGTACTGTTCAATTGTCTTGCGTGGTATGTAAAGGAAAGTTGGAGGTCGTCCAGTGTCGTGGCTCTTGATAAATGATTCGAGCTTACCAATGATTTATTTTGGGCGGAGAGCCAGATCGCCTGAATTCCGCGCCAAGCCTCCGCATAATAAGGGTCCACCTCCTTCTCTCCTTTCCTTGAAGCAAGCATGTACCAGGTAATACTATCTTCTGTGACTTTGATCTAGCTGCAAGGACTGCAACGTCGGTAGTGCTCTCGCTAGGTGCAAGGCCATGCACAGGGTAAGTGATTACTCTCGCTTCGAGGCCGGCAATGGTGGAGATTACCTATCCTATGACTACTCTGTTTCTCTATTCTCCGTTCACTCACGTCGTCCGTCCTAGATCCCCTAATGGTGAAGAGGATCTATACTCAGATTTTGATGTCACTCATCTTACGTGCGGCTGGCAACGGCCGGACCTCGAAGAGGAAGATATAGACCTTTGACAAGGTATGCCAGACAACCAGCGGTCGTACCCTAGAAAAAGGGCAAACCCATCACAGCGTCATATTGTTCCGAGAAGTCCGCAGGAAAAGTCTTCCCAATACCTAACAACCGCGGCTTCATTTTGGTCCTATCGCTAGCTGCAAATTTCTCCAGCCACGGACAGAGGAACCTTTTCTTGAATAGGAAACACTTCTACGCGAAGGGCGCGGTATAATGCCCGTCTTGTCATACGTCTACATCGTAGTTGCGGCTCCACGAGTCTAAACAAAATCTTAGACTTCGCTCGTATACTGCGTACCTCAAGCCATGACATCTGGATGCATCCCAGACCACTCGAGGCAGCGCCCTGCACCTCTACGTACGTGTCCAACGCCCCCTGAAAGTCTAGCTTTCCTAACATACTGGTATCGACTACCCAGCGATGACAGCTTTCTGATCTGTACCAAATGCTATGAGGACAAGCTCCACTCGACACCATTCGCAAGTCTGCTAAGATGTGATTACCTAGACTTTGGACCCGGAAGTACTGCCACATGCGACTTCAGTACGCCACGCACCGACTCGCTGCTGAGACAGGCAGTCGCGTCGAATAACTTCCAGCTACTATGTTCGTTTGCTGAGCGACGTCTAAGCATCAAGTCCTGCTCAGGCACTACGGGCATCAAGGGGTGCCACGATGTGAAATGGTTCAAGCCAATCAATGACGAGATCCCTAGCTTTGTCTGTTGCGAAGCATGCTACGAGGACGTTGTTCTAGCCACAGCTTTCGGGCCCAATGTCTTACCGTACGAGGAGCAGCAACCGGCGGATCAGACATGGTCGTGTGATTTGGCAATTCCGTACCTCAGGCACACTTTGCAAGCATGCGCGCGCAGAGAAGATTGGCATGCCTTCGTCCAAGCCGCTCGCCATCGAATGTCACTCCCTACATGCGTGAATGGCGTGCCTGTGCTGGCATCAGCGACGAGATGGTACAACACGGTGAGACCGTCGTCCATTCACGATATGACTGTATGTGAAGCCTGCTACCTCGATCGCGTTGGCTGGCAGGAGGGTGTAGCGCAACACTTCGCTCCTATTGCATTCAACTCAATCGATCTAAGCTCTCGATTGATATGTGATTTCCGGCCGGCTGCCATGTCTGTTTGTTGTGACATGCTGCTGGCGCACAGCACATTCGACAATTGGCACCATTTCGCAAGCTTGACGATGTCTAAGGCGAGGTGCGAGAAAGAAGGCATCGTCGACGGCGAATGGTATGGCCTGCCGGATCCGACCGATCCCACTCAAAACGTCGAGGAATTCGACATCTGCGCTGCCTGCCACGCCGGCTACAACCAGAGCGCCGACTGGGGCCACGTTTTCCGCCGCCTGAACTACCCTCCCGGAACATCCAGAGTGTGCGACTTCAACCCTTCGGCTCCTCGATACTCTCGATACCTTGACAAGTGGAATCAAATGTATTTCACACGCGACCCAACACCCTTCATCGATTACGTCTCTCGATTGGCGCCGTTGCCGATGTGCCAAGGCACGCGTTGCCTCGAGGACGCCAGCTGGTACGGCGACCAAGACGCCTCATTGCTCATCTGCCCTTCTTGTTTCGAGGAGACTGTCCGCGGAACACTCTTCGCCCCGACCTTCCCACTCCAGCACGCCCTCTTACCGGAAGGGCACCACTGCTCACTCTACTCCACACGCATGCGCCAACAGTACTCCGAAGCCTGCAAGCAAAGATCAACGGACTCGCTCCTCAGCTTCGCTTCCCAGCGCGAGCAGGTCTATCAGCAGACCATTCCACCCATCGAAGCATTCCTCGCCAGCCAGCGGCAGAAGATGGATCTGCTCAAGATTGTCAGCCAGCAAAGGGCCTCGGCGAAGGCGAGCATTACTCTGAGCCGCGGGTTCTTGGGTGGGAGCCCGTTCGTGGATGATTACCATCCTTTGATCGTGGGGTTAACAATCAACTACAATGATCTACAGAGGCAACTACAATTCGATCCCCAGAGGACGACGGTAATGCAGCTGGAAGCCAGGTGGAACGAAGTGGAATGACAGGGCTTCTACCATGCCCGATCGACGAGCTCGCGAAGCACACCCGCTCACGACGATATATGAGCGTGGCAAGGGCGATTGCCAGTACAAGTCTCTATTTCATCCATGTACAGCTCCAAAGGTGACGTCCTCCTGGTTTCCGACGGCCTCAATTCGCGCATTATCGCCAGACTGAGAGCTCACGGACAAGCCTTACTAGAGATCAACCCCCCCGAATGGAAGTCCACCTCCGTAATAGGTATCCTAAATCCCACCTCCACACACCTCGCTCCCACATCCTTACCCAAAACCCATAACAGCTTTACACCTCCCATCTCAACCCCCCTCCTCTACCCAACCTTCCCCTCACCACCGCCGCTCACCGATAGAGCCAGCATCTCAACATCCGACCCCCCGAGCGCTATCCCGCGTCGCATGTGCCTTACACCCACCCACCTGGGACTTACCACCACCACCACCCACTACCCAACGGTCCATACAGCAGAAGCACCCATTCTGCGATGACACGCAATGGATACGCGCATGGGCGGTTCCTTCGCGCGTGTGTGTGAGAGGGGCGGGGGAAAGGGGGAGAGACATAGGGTGCGGGGGGCGGGAGGAACATAGGGGGGAAAAGGTGGAAATCCCGTTCCTCGACGAAGACCTGCCGATCTGCCATGCGTATGAGGGATGACTAAGGGATCTGTGGCGTTGGGACCGTAGTGTATTTCGATAGCAGTGTCCATAAATCCAATTCCCGAGATAGGTTAGTGGAAGGCTTCTCGGCAGTGAAGACCCCTTGTGCTTCAGAGATGGAAAAGACATTTCGAAACGAATCTTTGAAAAGGTACAGCATACAGAAACGCCTTCTTCGCTTTTGATCATCAAGGGGCTTCAGCTCCACTTGCTCTGAGCCGACTGAAGACTAGATTCTTTGTTCCAATGTTTTTGATTCGAGTTGGGTTGAGATCTGCAGGATAATGTCAGGTGCCGCCTGTTGATTGAGGAAGCGAAGCATCTGGTGATGTGGGGAATATTGCTCCAATCCTTCCTTCCTTATCATGGTATTCACAATGCAGCATTCCCAAAGTCATGGCATGTAACAAATTCCAACACGTCTATATCCAATCCCGCTATCAAACCGCTACAAGCCCTTGGGTATCATTCTGCATCCCCCCCCCCCGCCCCCCAAACGCCCAGCGCGATGCTTACCCCCTGCCCCACAAGACCATCAAACCCTCCCTATCCAACCCCCAACCTCACAGACAAAGCGTCCAACGCCGAAAACATCCCGGCGCTCCTCTACGAATTCTGCCCATCCCCACCGCCGCCCCCTCTCCTAATCCCCCAACACCCCCATCCGCTCATCGCCCTCTTGCCTTCAAGCGCCGGCCTTGAAGCACTCGCTTCGCCTCCTGCACTACCATCGGCGCCGATTTCCTCTTTGTCGTCATTGTGCAGATCAAGGCGATAGCGCCGCACGCTACCCCCATCGCTCCCCTTCCCCTCTTTCTCATCGTCAAAGAAGCCTGCGCGTCGATTCCGACAGCAGATTCTGGGCACCATTTTCCTCCACAAGCCTCTGAGGCCGCGGCGATCGCGCTCGAGGGCTTCGTAGGCCTTTTGGTGTGTGGATGGGAGGGTCCAGTCGATTGGGGGGGCGGGGAGGTAGTTTGAGTAGGATGGTTGCGGGGACTGCGTGGGAGAGGGAAGACTTGATGAGCGGAGGTGGTGGTTGATGGGGAAGGGGAAGGAGCATTGGCGCGGCGTTTTTGGAGTTGGTGGGAATGTGCTGCTGGGGGGCAGGAACAGGTTGTGGCGGAGGTGGAGGTAGCCCTCGCTCGCGGCTCGACTTCCTAGCGCCGGTCGGGTTGTGGAAGCTCGGTTCATGGGCTGTAGGAGGAACGAGGAACGGCGGGATGTGGGGTTGGAGGGGCGACGGGTGCTGGGTGCTAGAGAGCTGCGGCTGCTGGGGGGTGTAGGGTGGGAGGTTGTGGGCTGGGAGGAGCTGCGGGGTGGGGACATGGTGGGTGGGTGGATGGGTTGTTGGGGAGATTTTGCGGTTGGGTTTGAGGGGCGGGATCTTCGGTGGGGAGGAGAGGGGGGAGAGGGAGATTCGTAGCCGCTGTCTCGTCGGGGCGAGGGGATCTCGGTGGAGGCGTCCTGCGTCTTGGGAGGATGTCCGTGGGGAGTGCTGGTTGCTGGATTGCTGGAGCTGTCGGTGTCTCTTTCGGGGGTTGGGGTGTGTTGAGGGGCCATTGTAAGTGCAGTCTGCAATTGACACCGTGAAGGTGTCAATTGTCAAGGTGCAAAGCAGCTCTGACTCGAAAGGTCGATTTCGGGAGGCTGATCATTGGGGTCCATGAGACATAGGAGCCGCAACCCATAATGATGAATGATCCATGCTGAGATGGCGCGCTGTTTTCTTCAATCAACGGAAGACGCGGACAGATGGATGCAAAGGCCACCGCATTCCAGACACATATTACCGTGGGGCAATAGTAGCCTTCAATGTGGGCTCCCAGTGCTTCACATGAGTGAATCGATGACACTACTGAATGCTAGTGCATCTAGCAGCCCCCACGTGCAGGTACCGAACAATAGCCTCCGTTGAAGCTTGAATCTTGCATGGAACAGTACCAATAGAAATCCGTATTAGCAGACGTTGATTGCTGGTTTCATGCAGTCGGGCTTTAGTGAAGAAGACTATGGTTTTACTTTAGAGACATGTAGACCGCTTCGCAGACCGAGTCTCCGATAACGGAGGCACGGAGGCGAACAGTGAATCGAAGGAAAGGTCAACAAGAAGCTGCGTTGTTGAAATATTCGTTCTCTCAAAATATTCAAAGTAAGATGCATCAGAAGGGCGTAGATCCAATCGGAGAGAAGACCTACTTCGTCCTCGTGAGACCGTCAACCAGTTATCCCTTCCCTGTTGCCATCTTCACATGTCAAACCTGCAAGCGCTCTGTCGCACTCTCCGGTCTCAACAAGCTCGAAACGGGCAGCTGCCCGTCACGAGCGCTTCGAGAGCGCTGGTGTGGGATGCTAAAAACAGGCACGCGATGCATGTCGACAATGGTGTGGCTGTCACACCGCTCACGCCCCGGCAATCTTTGCCAACACAGCAGCCATTGCGGGATGCTATGGGCGTGTTCCATGCAAGGAATCTCAACCGGACAATATCGTGGGCGGTCATTGGAACCCAAGCTGTAGAATTGGAGCTATGAATACGATCGTGCATTGGCAGTGGAGTCGGAGAAGATGTTGAAAGGAAGATGTGACGTGATTGGTCTCGAGACGTTGTTGACGCTTTCACGACTTCACCGCTTTCCCAATCTAGGTAGACTCGAACTACCCACACTCCCCAGCATCGGTCTACAGCAGCAAGAAACGAAATTGTTGTCAATGAATCTACAAATGTCTCTGTAAAAATATGACTGCTTCTGATACATTGTAGTTTACCACCCTGACCGTAGCATTCATCGCTCGTTAGTGCAATCGTTAGAAGAACGTCATTTATGCATGCTGAAGAATTTCTATTCCCACGTTTCCATTGCTTATATTGCATCGAGACCACCCAGGAGATCCAGTAGACCTGCCACTGCTCCCGCCCCGAGTAAGCCCCGCTTGACCCCTTTAATCTCGGACTTCTCCTTCTTCTTTCCCTCTACCGGCTTGCCTCCTGCGCCATCTCGTTTCTTGCTGGAGTGGTGGTGATGGTGGTGACCGCCTGTTTGGTGGTCGGGTGCTGGCGGGCCTCGAGGGGGACCTTGAAAGCTAGGCTGCGGCTGCTGGCCTGACCCGTACCCTGGAGGTGGCATGCCGTACGGGCCTGACGAAGCCATCCGCTGAGGCCCAGAAGGCGGATAGTAGCCGTTCGGGGGAGGAAACTGACCGTTCTGTGGTGGATATTGACCATTCTGTGGTGGATGTTGACCATTCTGTGGTGGATGTTGACCATTTTGTGGAGGGAACTGGCCGTTGTAGTGTCCAGGCCGAAGACCCGGAGATTGTGGGTGTGGACTGTGCAAGTGCTGATTGGGCATAGCCATACCACGCGGTGGTTGCGAACCTGGTGAAGGAGGCCCCCCACGGGAGCCAGGACGATCGGAGCCGCCGTCGCGGGGCTGTGTATATGGACGGCGAGTGCGGTCAACGAATTCGGGTGGTTGCGGGCGATATCTCTGAGCGCCGCTATCGCTGCTGCGACGAGATCGAGGGGGTGAAGGGCTTGGAGAGGAAGAGGAAGAGCTTGACGAATCCGAACGGAGGACATGCCGGGATGGTTGTTGACTTCGAGGCTTTCCCTTGTCCGATGCTTCGGAGTCGTCTTCCACGCGTGCTCGAAAGCGCACGTTCTTGACATTTTTACTTGGTCTCCCTGCACCGTTCGTGATGTATTTCCCCTTAATGCCTTGTGATCGCTCAAACTCGCCTTCAGAGGAGAAGTCGTCTGACTCGTCGGTCTCGTAGTGTGCACCGTATCGCTCGTTCTTCTTCTGCCGCCTCTTTCCAAGCTCTCGCAACCGAGTCCACTCCTCCAGAAGATAGTCCACCACATTCACGTCTGGATTCCGGAGTATCTGATTTGGCCTAGCCATCGCCTTTTCTAATAACGAGTCAAGCTGGGTCAGTGGTGTTTCGTGATACTTAATCAGTGCCTTAGAGCCATCCGACTCAAGAGGCGCAGGCTCGATAGCTAGTCGAGTGTCGCCTCCTGGATGCTCCACGCCATTGTGGCTTGGTGGCGCACTATCAATCGGATTTCTGAGATCGTCAATATCTTCATGTTCAGCCGCTTCATAGAGTCTTCGGAGATCGACAAGAGCCCAGTGTCGCACAACAACCATGTTCTGTATCTCTGCCCGCTCTTGTAGTATGTCTCTTTCCTGCGGGGGAGCTTTGGATGGGTTCTCGCTGCAATGTCGTTAGCCCACGTCTCTGGAGGGTTTAGGGTACATACTAAGTCTTCGCAAGACGCTTGCCCAGCTGTAGCGTCTGCAGCATGATTGACAAGCTCAGCTTGAGCGACTCCAGCTGCCCAAGCAGATACTGGACCCTCTGTTTCTTGAAACACCATTTGATCCTTTGCGCCACTGTGATGGACCGTAGATTGCCCTTGTCGTCCCTTTTTTGCACCATCTCCACCATGTTTTTGATCTCGTCAAAGATCACTTGACTCTGGCCGGTGATCTCCTTGGCCGTATCGAGCGCGCTCTGCGAAGCGATTGACTTCGATTCTTCCAACGTCATGCCGACTTGCTTCAGCATCAAAGAGAATGAGGAGATGCCTCTTGCCATGCTTTGGATCTCGACCTCCGCAGTCGCGAGTTCGACACCGACAGCATTGAGGATCAAGGACAGGCGGAAGCCTGCGCCTGCGACTCCAATGACCGAAGCGATGATGCTGTTCACGTAAGTTATTAGGAATGTTATTGGTTGAAGTCCATCCTGAGGGAGCCACGTACCTTATCTCCGCCATCGTCGGTTGATTGCAATGCAGTTCGGTACGTCAATACGATAATGTCTTTGAGGGTTTGCGGTCAGTCCGGGACCTGATCAACATGCGGAACCAAGACAATCCTTGGGTTGAGTGTCATAGGTTGGTGGCGGCGTTTCTGGATGATTAATACGTGGTGGGGCATAGATCAGACCATTCCTGCTGGAGCCGCATCATCCAGGCCTCGGATGCTCGGGCCCGCAAGTGACGTGCATGAACACCTATCGTTCACCAAAGACGAAACAGCCAATGCATCGTGGAGAAGGTCCAAGCTGAGTTTCCTGTCAGCCCAAGAGTGAGTCGATACCATTGGGTCTGTTGTGGCATGACGGCCAGCCAATTGGAAACCACCGAGCCCACTGGACCGCAGTGCATGCGTCTACACAGCCTTGAACGAACACAAAGCTGCAGAATCTTCGCGGAGGGCAGCCTGCTGAAGAAAATACCATTTGAAAAGGTAGCCCTCACTTGCAGAAAGGTGAAGAGGTCACTTTAAGTATGGTTAACACGTTCAACCATGGACCAGGGCAGGGAGAAGCGGTGACCGATATGGCCTAGCCTTATCTAAGTACAATCCTCACGGCAGACACAAGAAATACTTGACCTTTCTATTGCAATGCCACTTACAATGATTGTCTCACAGATGATTATCGATACTTGCGATACGTGGTGATGATTGGTCAGCCTGGCGACTGGAGAAGTCTCAGAAAGCGATACCTCAGCCTTTCAGCAATACGACCAAAGGCTTACTGAACATAGCTGGCGATCTCGAGTCGTTGCTACAAGTACGTTAGATTGCACGGTGTCAGCCTGGGCGTTATTTGACACTGGAGTGCCCGAGGAAACTCTCAGCTCGGGGGGCGGAAAATGGAACCGGCGAATTACGCAGCTTTTTTACAGGTAATGCCTTCAATGATAGCTCAGCATAGACGGTTTCTTGCATTGGTCGGACTCATTAATTCGTCCTCCGATATGCGACCTTGAAACATGACTGACTGTAGGGATGCCAGTAAAGCTGAGCGATGGTTTGATGCGAATCTGTACAAGCGGACAGTCTCCTTCCTCTTGACTTTTCTTCCTTTGGTCTGTCGTACTCCTTTTCCGTTGCTCCAACCCTCCTCTCTTCTAGTGCGAGGATTCTAAATTCCGCCCTTGTAAAATGCGCACAATATCACCTCTTGTGCTGTTGCCCCTACTTGGCTTGGTACACACAATCGAAGTTACCCCAAACTCCGAATGCTCTTCTATTTGCATGAATAATCCCCACAGCAATCCTGCCTTCGATAACAGCTCAACTACTCAACCAGGTGAGCTTGTCTGTAATGACTGGGAGCTTGAGGGACCGAATTCGACCAGTAACGGGCGGATCTTCCACGATTGCATCCAGTGCCAGGAGAACTCGACAGCGTACGATGCTAAGACGAATGAGAATGACCTATACTGGTTTCTCTGTAGGTCGCCTGGCTAGGTAGAGAGAGCCATACTTACTAGCCTACGACAGTCAATACTAAATTCACCATTGACTACTGTATTTTCAATTTTGAGAACGACAATTCAACGGTTCAAAGCAATCAATGCGGTGATATTTGCAAGGGTCCTTCGGGGGCCATGGAACAAGCGTTGGTGGACAGGGTACTCCAGACCAATGCGACGTTACAGTATCAGTACTGCGATGACGGCGACGGCGCATTCAATAGGACAATCGATTCGTGCATCGACTGTCTAAGACATCTATCTTCTTCGAATGTGTTAATAAATTGTAGGAAAGCATTAATCATTATTGGAAGGCATGGCTAACAACACCCGCGTCAGATCTCCACCTCTTGCAAGAAGCCTGTCAACAGCGCCCTCCCATCGGAGGCAACAGGCCTGTACGCCTTCCCTTCGACCTATACAACGCCACCTCCCCCCCGTCAGCAACATCGACTACCCCGGCTGTCATGACTGTAACTTCCTTTGCCACCGCCGCGGCCTCACACTCAAACCCTAGTGCCGTCAAGCTTGGTGTCGGCATTGGGCTTAGTCTCGGATTACCCTTGTGCATCCTCGCGGCCCTTCTATTCTTCCTCCACCGGAGACGCCACCACCGGAGTGCTCTCGAGACGGAGGAACAGATGCGGAGACGATGGGAGGCTGATCACCAGGAGCGCATGCAACGAGAAAACCGAGTATGCCAAGCGCCCCTCGCCGAGATGATGGTCCCCATCGAACAAACTTTGGCCGAGAAAGACGGGCAACAGGTACCTGAAGTACCAGAGAAGGACTAGCCGATGCAGAGTTCACAGAGGCATCTCGCGGAGATGGACGCGAAGCAGCCGGGTTCTGAATTATCTGCCGATGATATTCCACTAGGGACTCGGAGGTAGATGTATTTAGCGATAGAATACAGCTCTAGATGTTTGGGTATATATAGCAAGCTGGTTCAATTTAGAAGAACCATGAAATTCCGACAATCTACGTACATAGTCATACGTCGATCTTTGGTCGGGGAGTCTCAAGTGGAGTCACACTCTGAGGTCAGTCTTCTCGTAACCTAGGATCATGCTTGCTCAGGACTGTAAGAACTCCTGTCTCTCGATCTAGATCTTCCACAAAATACATGTAGATTCTCACAATCACCATTTAGGGCTGGGCCTCGGCCTAAGCTCGGCCTATTATCCGCGTCTAGTCCCCTTCTGTGCCGATAAGCGAGCCCACATCTCAAACCTCAGGTCTCGCCATTGCGACAACGACGCTCTTCATACGTAAGGCAGATCCAGAATTGCTATCCAAGATGGTAAGAAACGCCCCTTTGTGCCCGTTACCCCTCAAAGAGATGTGCGCAATGCCAGCGTGTAGGATGGGTTGACGCCAACGGCGGAGAATTGATGGCGACGACGATGTGCCTACACAAAGCACTGGAAAGTCACTACACTCAGACGACGACGTGCCCAAGCGCTCCCTCTACCGCCCACAACAGCCACTTCCTGCATCATACGACTGCCTATTCCAGCTCTTCCTCCTACCATTCGTAATCCGGAACCAGTTCGCCAGGCGTCACCAGCTAACAAGATCCTGCACCCAGGTCAACATACCCAAAACCCGGCGCACCTACTGCAAAGGCAAAGACTGCAAGAAACACACCCAACACAAAGTCACTCAATACAAAGCCGGCAAAGTACCTTCCCCCCCCCCACCGGCCTTCTCTTCCAACTGCCCCCCTCCTGTCCCCTTCCCCCACCTCCCCTTCCCACTCTACTCACCCACTGAACCCTCGCTAATAACCCCCCTCCACTCCAGGCCTCAACAGTAGCCCAAGGCAAACGCCGCTACGACCGCAAGCAATCCGGCTACGGCGGGCAAACCAAACCCGTCTTCCACAAAAAGGCCAAGACCACCAAGAAAGTCGTGCTGAGGCTGGAATGCACGGCGTGCAAGACGAAGGCGCAGTTGGCGCTGAAGCGGTGTAAGCATTTTGAGCTGGGGTATGTGTATATCTTTGTTTCCTGTGAAGGGGTGGGATGAGGGGTTGCTGATGGTTTGTGTTTTTGTAGTGGCGATAAGAAGACGAAGGGTGCGGCGCTGGTGTTCTAGATGTGAGATACGGGGGGAAATGGGAATGGTGGTGGGGGTGTGAGGAGAGGGGAGGGGGGCTGGTAGCTAGAGATGGGTGCTAGCTTGCAGATCTTCTTGTTTCGATTGTGTTTGATGGGCATAAGCTTTCCTACCTGGCTATTAACTCGATACCTGTGGATGCTATATCCGTATGCACTCAACCTTCAAGCAGCGAAGCCTCGACCATCTCTCATCTTATGGAATCACGGTTCAAAGAAATCTCACACATGTACTTGGGGAGATGATGCCTGCTTTGCATGGATAGATTTTTACAGTACCTCGCCATAGTCCTGCGTTGCTGCAGTCTTTCCTTGAGATTTGCCAGAGCTGGACCTGCCGCGAGCCTCTACTCTCAGAGCATACACACACACATAGAAAGCACCGACATTAGGGCCTAGCCTAATTCCAATCAGAGAGATTCTCTATCATGTATCCCGTCTATCATAAACCATCTATCAATTGGCATATATCGTAAAAGTCATCCTTAATCCTGCCGCCCCCCCCCTCAAAACCCCTTCCCCAACCTCACCGTCTCCCCTCCACCATACCACAACGTCCCCCTACGACAATCCAGCCCCTTCTCCTTGCCCACGACCCACCCGCCCCCAGCCCTAATCTCCTCCCCTCCCCGCGGCCAATACTCCCTCTCCAACCACGCATTAATCTCTTCGATCCTCTCCACCAGATTCCTTACTTTTCCTCTATCCACTCCTCCCTGCCCACCGTCTTTGGCCGTATCTGCCTGCGCCGTGGGAGCTTCTTTCGTCAGGATGTCATCTTGCGTTACGAATCGTGCGATGGTCAAATGGGCGGAGGGCACGGTGTAGCGGCTGCCTATGGTGACGCCTGCGTTGGTGCAGAGGGAGTAGATGTCGCGGCGGAGATGGTGGTAGGTGTAGTCGTCAGCCTCGGAGGAGCGGGTAGAGGGGTGTGCTTCGCCAGCGGCGGGGAGGAGGCTGAGGGCGAGGGCGGAGGCATCGTAGCTTAGCATGGGGGCGAGGAGGCGGGCGCGGTGGGTGTGGGTGTGGTCTGCTATGCTTGGGAGGTCTGGAGCGAGGGTCGATACCTGGGATTTGTGAGATCGTTATGTGGGTATAAGGGTGGGAAGCGCTGCAAGGATTACTAATTTCTCGACCGCGTCAGGGGTCAGGGAGTGGGCGATTTCGAGGGTCGTCATGTGGAGGTTGTTGGGGGGCATGAGCCAGAGATCTGGCTGGAGAGATCAGCCTTCCCTTCGGGCTAGAGAGTGCGTGAAGTTTACTGGGAGCTATATCCAGCAATCGCTGCTGTATCGTGCTGATCAAAGCTTTTAGGTGCTGCGGCGGTCGAGCCCAGAATACTAGGCAGTTCCTCTCGTCCTCGAAGTCTGAATACTGGGCCTTGCTGACAAGCTTGTGGAGGACGGGATCGATGCTGAAACCGGAGAAGCTGGGGGAGAGGAGTTTGGCCTTTTGCTGGCTGTTCCGTGCGGTCCGGTGGGTTTCGTAGCGGGCTTGGATTTGCTTCTGGGGGTGGTTAGGGAGGTGGGGGGAGAGATGAGGTGGAGATGGCTCACGGGGTCGTTTTGGCAGGTTTCGATGAGGGAGTCGTAGGGGTTGGTGGTATGGGAGATGGGGTTTCCGGAGAGGTCTTCGAATACGTTGGCTTCTGCGGCACTTGGGGTGATTAAGGCCATGTTGAGCACTAGGTGAAATAATAGAGATGTTCTCTAATGAGTTCTTGTCTAAAGTAGGCTTGAATGCAATGAGAGAGGTTGCAAATGAAGGTGGAAAAGGAGTAGTAGGAGTTATTGGTTATATTGGAGATTGTACAATCCAGCCTCCGCCTCAATCGATAGTCGTCTAGACCGCCAGTCTACCCACACAATCCTTTCAGACTCTATCAGTCGTCTTCAACAATCATAGAGTAAGAGCTCAGAATAAAGAAACATGCAGTGATAGCCACAAGTGTCGTAGTTGTAGCGGCAGAAGCCATGCTGAAGTCGTTTCGAATGCATGCCAAGAGGACAGCCGCGAAGCGAGCCAATGGCCTCTCAACGGGCCGATACCCCCTAGCCCTCCCGCGTTAAGGTGGAAACGCACAACTCTTTCCTCGAAATGTTTCTATTTACTTTCCTGTCTGTCAGCTCTTGTCCAGATATGATCATCAGACTCACCACCATGCAGCAAAGACACATGGGTCTGAGGGTGGCTGCAGCTATCCGGTATAAAGCTGTATACACCATGGCAGGTGTACAAAGAAACACCAGGTCCTGCGATCACCTTTCTGCTGGGGGTGATGCGGGTGACCGTCGCGATGTGAAAGGTTGGCCTGGGTAAGCTGCGTCCATCCACGTCAGTACTAGCTCTCACCTTCGCATCAGCTAACCGCTGGTGGGTGACTCGAAGCATACCTGCCTCCTTCGAGAGCTTTGTGGGGTAGTGATAGACCCTTGCATCTGCCCTTGGTAAGTCAGTCTTGGTCCCGACACCCCTCACCTCCCTTCGAGATCCCAGCTAACGCCTAGGACGTTGTCATAGAAGAAGCCTCCCTCGAGGGACTTTAGCTTTTGCTTCTCCCTGGTCTCCTTATATACTGTATAAGGACATCGTCCTTGTAAGTCGTTGCAGCCCGAGAACGCTATGTGCCCCTTGGTGACTCAAGCTAATACATAGTTCTGTCTTTAAAGTATCCTTGTTCCAAGAGGCTTTAGCTTCTGCCCTCTCGCCTCGCTTTAATGAGTCGATGTTTTATACTGTATAGGTAAGAAAATCTCCTTGGAATCTGTCTTCTGATTTTGTTTCTTCTATGAATTTCTGTCCGTCCTTCAAACATGTGCATGTACAAAGCCATGTTTATCGAAAGCAAAGTGCACGTATGTTGGAGACTTTGCTCACGCTTGGTACTCGAAACATATATTCCCAGCCTGCAAAGACTCACAAGGCAAGGGTGAGAGATAGTAGCTTACCATCTCGGAAGCCTCCAATGTGGGCTGAATGGGGAGAATTTGCGAGCGTTTTGGAGTACTAGACCCCACCTAGGCAACCCATGCGGGTTTATTGTCTTTTGTCCGGCTGAAGGGTTGTTCTAGCACAGGTTCCCAGAACTGTGCTCAAGTCCTGGTCGTCTTGCGGCAACCACAGACACAAGGCCATGCGGTAGCTCTGCTTCGAAGCTTAGTCCCTCCGCCGCGGCTCTGTTTGCTCTTCGAGAAGCCTCTTTGTGTGCTTCTGAGATATACCAACGCAGGTCTTTGTCCCCTTTTTTCGTTCCTTTGGCGACGTTCTATCCTCTTCTTCTTTAGAGCTGGTTGTGGCTTGGAACTCTGGGCCTTGCAATCAAAGCTCCTGCCTTCCACTGAAGGCCCACTGATTGCGGTTACATACTATCAGCCTGTGCTCCGTCACGGAAGGATGTCTGTACCTTGATAATATTGCTTTTTTGTTTCTTGATGTGGTCCAGGACAATGCACTTCTAGTTGTTGGAGACGTACGAGTTCAATGCGCTGTGATGAGAACGAGGCTAACATGGAAGATCTAGGGGTTTGTTCCGACCAATCACCACCAGTAAGGAATCGCGTAGCCAGCCCTACCGACCCGCCCTACTATCAACAATTCGCACACAAACATTCCCCTTCTTCTCTCTTTCCTTCGCCCGCTCTCCTCACACTGCAACAGCACAGACCCTTCTTGCCCATAGCTGATTTTGCTCCAGCTCCCTCCTCTGCGGTGCCGTGATGGCATCGTCCAACCAGCCGGATGAGTCAACATCCTTAAAAAATCTGGGTGACGTTCCTTCGGGGTCTCTTTCGAGAGCTCCGGGGTCTCCTTCGGGAGAAATATCCATAAAAAAACGGGATGAGGCGGTAACATCCACAAGAAAACGCCCCTCCACGGAGGTCACACCAGGGGGAGGGGCCAAGAGACAGCGGGTCTCGGGCCATGGTGTGCCAGCTTTGCCAGATGGGGCCCCACTTCCGACGCCGTTTGACTCGGAAGGGGGGCACCTGGGCATTGCTGCTGGGGAGGGTAGACGGACGAGAGGGGTCAAGGCTTCCGGCACGAACATGCCCAAGCAGACCGAGCACAAGGGGGGCATAGAGGAGTCATGGCCACCAATGTCGAAGATGGAAGACATCTTCACCGACCTGACAAGAGAGGCCGTGACTCACGGCTTAGATGACGCCCTGAAGGCCTTCCCAGGCAAAAAACTTCGGGTTGCCACCATGTGCTCGGGTACTGACGCGCCCATCATTGGGCTGCGGGCTGTTCAAGCCAGCCTGGCGACCTCGGGTAACCCTGGTCTCCGGGTGGAGCACTGCTACTCGGCGGAGATAGATCCGCTGAAGCAGAACCTGATCGCCGTCAACACTGACGTTGAGCACATCTTCCGTGACGTGACGGAGATGGCGGCTCGGGAAGAGGCCTCCACGGTTTACGGTGCGAATCACGAGGTCCCGCACGACATGGACATGATCATCGCTGGCTTTTCGTGCGTCGACTTCAGCCATCTCAATCATAAACAGAAGACGCTCGAGGACGTTGGTGAAAGCGGCGATACGTTCAATGCCATCCGCACGATTGCGAGGAATACCAATCCTAAGATTCTGATCCTAGAGAACGTAAGAGGAGCGCCGTGGGGGAAAATCGGACTGTTATTCCAACCCAAGTATGCTAGAGATTTCTGGGGAACGCACCCTGGCTTCGCAGTGCAATACGGGTACTTCGACTCCAAGGACTATTATATCCCGCATATGCGCAATCGCGGCTACATGGTATGCATGAACCGACTTCGCATCCCCAATGCCGACAAACGGATCGACCGCTGGTCCGAGCTCATGGGCAAACTTCGTCGGCCAGCAAGCTCGTCCGTAGAAGCCTTCCTACTACCGCCTGAAGATCCCCGCCTACTCAGAGCCAAGGGGGAAATGCAAAGAGATAGCCGTGCTACCAACAAGACAACGGAAGTCGCATGGCTGCTCAGCAGAGTCCGTCATGAAAAATATCGGGAGATGTTCCATCTGGGGACAGGTCGACCACTGACTAATTGGGTCGAGAAGGGTTCGTGCCAACCACCTGATTGGATGGAGTACACATGGGCGAAGGGCCAAGTGGAGCGCATTCAGGACACATTTGAGATCAATACCTTGAGGAACTACATGCGATACGAAATCGATTCATCCTCCAAGTTACGAGTATGGAACCTTTCTCAGAACGTAGACCGAGACACCGATGTATCTGCTTGGGGAATTACACAATGCCTGACACCTACCGGTATTCACTTCCTTACCCTCCGCGGCGGTCCGATAGTCGGCATTGAAACGCTCAGTCTCCAGGGTCTCCTTATTGATCAGCTCGTCCTGAATCGTGAGACCGATAGAGAACTCATGGATCTTTCCGGCAACGCAATGACCACTACTCTTGTCACAGCCGCCATCCTTAGTGCGATAATCTTGGTGCCACAGGCTCTTGGAACTATTAGTTTGGGCAACCGAAGAGGCATCACCACACCCTGGATTAGTCACGACTTCACCTCCGAGACCCAATACTTACTGCCTTGGAATGGTTCCGAGGTGAAAGTTAACGTGCTAGCGAGCTGCGCAGAGAAAAGCGTCCGCTTGTGCAAGTGCGAAGGCCATGCTAAGGTCACCAGCCGCCAAATCTATCGCTGCACTGTATGCAAGCACACAGCATGTGAGAGATGCCGAGGAACTCCTAAACATACCTACGAAGCGTGCGGCACATTGCAGCGGCGCCAGCCTCAAGACTTCATTGATCTTGCTAAGAATGAACTTCCTATGCGGGTACAAATGAAAGATCTTAGCTTTGATACTTTAAAGCACTTGAAAGAGAGGAGTGATACAACGCATGCTGAACTCGAAGCTTGGATCCTTTTCGAAAGGTTGGCGAATGAATCACTCGGAGAAGAACTTCGATTCGATTCGATCAAGCGAACACATTGCTGGACTATCAGTTACACAGCACCACATTCTCGGCTGGAATTGGTATTCAATGCAGGAAAAGTAGATTGGTTTCTCTACGCCAAACCAAACATCAAGGCGCCCGGCAACAACAAAGTCCGCGGCCTCCTAAAGCTCCCAATTGCTCGGATGCAGGTCCGTGGTCAAGAAATTCTCGAGGGAGAATGGGAGTTTGGATTGCCCTGGGCACGACGCTATCCTCTCAGCATAAAGCGTACACCAGACGCGCGGTCGACAATTGCCTATGAATCGACCCTTGGATTAGAACATGATAGGTTCAAGAACAATACTGTCTGGGACAAGATCTGTATCGAAGGACCTGAAGAGCTCACGCATGCAGGTTTGGATGGCAAAATCACAGGGGTCTACGAGGCAAGACAGCAGTGTGGAGCCGCCTACGGCAGTCTACATATTCAGGTCCAGCCAACCGACCCAGAATCATCCATATTCTTCTTTCTTGACCCCAACAGGATTGGCCCGGCAAAGGCTGATCGGTTCGTCTTCTCGAAAGACGTTCATAGACTGGACTACGGCAATGACCGCCATAACATCGCGTACATGGAAGCCGCTTACCGATCGAGCACGGCGCGCGAAACTATCTCGAAATGCATTGTCCCTACGAAGTGGTTTCCCATCAATGCACGCCTTGAAGCGTTCAAGGGCAGAGAGGCGTACTATGAGGTAATTCGGCCTATGTTCTGGGACCCGGATATTACAATTGGCATTACCAACAAGACGCTCTCACACACCGGTGTTGATGGGACCTGCAAGCACGCCGGAGAGGCCCTACTGCAATGCTTTATCCCCATTTCAGTGACAGATTTGACAGATCAGCCCACTGACAATGAGATGAGAACCGTCGATGCCACCCATCTCAAGGTTACTCTGTCGCAGCTCACTTTTGTGCTGGAGAAGGTCCGCCACCTTGAAGGCTTTTCAGATACTTGGAGATATCTGCAAGTGCCTCCTAGGATTCGGAAGTGTAAGACTTGTTCACCCAAGGAGCCCGATCTTAAATGGTCATTCAAACAAAAAGGTCGAATTGAAACCATAGTGCCTTATGAAGACGAGAGGCAGGCTTTGGATTTCGAGAAGGGAATGAGCGATCTGCCCGAAGCATTCTCCGTGCAGATTCGGAAGCTCGACAATAGTTGGTGCGCTCTGCGAATTGGATTGAATGTTCCGGCACTAGCCCATTGCGCACTGGCACAGCTCCCGGCCTTCTCGGATTCTCAACGCATCACATCGAGTGCTACCACAACGGCCAAATGGCGTCTCGATGTGAATCACAAGCCCTCTAAGCCCGTCCTTCCGATGTTTATTCTGCGAGACAATAGCGGCGATGCGGTTATACAACACCAGTTCCTAATTCCTGGGTTGAATGAAAATGGTATCGCAGTCTTGAAGCCTGGCGCAATCCAACTTCGAGCCGATCAAAAGCAAGCGTTAGGCTGGATGTTAGGCCGAGAGCTTGACAATGGTGAAGTCTTTGAGGAGAGGGAGGTTCAAGAAGCAGTCCTTGCGGAGCTCGGCTGGAGAGCAGAAGTCATGGTGTCGAGACCGAATCCAGTCTTTGGTGGGGTCTGCGCAGATCAAGTGGGTTTCGGCAAGACGGCGACAACAATAGCCCTTATCGACAGTACTATGCACCTCGCCGAACTATACGCTACTCAAGAGATTGAAGGCAAGATCCCGCTCCGAGCCACGCTGATCATTGTTCCTCCGACGATCTGTACACAATGGACGCAGCAAGTTAAGAAGTTTTTACGCAAAAAATATCATATCTTGCTGATCCGAGATTACAATGATCAAAAGAAGCTCACGATTTCAGACTACGGACGAGCTCATATTGTCATTGTGTCGTGGTCCTTGCTCAACAAGCCTGGATTCATGAGTGATCTGGCATACGCTGCTGCTGTTCCACCCGGTCCTAAAGAAGGCGGCAGACCCTTTTCGACATGGTTCGACAAAGCCTACAAACAGCTGTGCAAGAATGTCGAAGCCATGAAGAACGCCGACAGAGACGAAAAATTCGGCGAAGGTCTCAATGAGATTTTGAGAAAAGCGAGAACCGATCGCGAATTGATTCGCCGCGTTCCATTCGGAAGACTGAAGGGCCAAAACTACGTCAGACGCTGGGATGCCACGGATGAACAAATAAGACGCTGGGGTTCCAAGGAGAAATATTACAAGGCAATGGAAGAAGCCCGCGAGGAAGAGATAGCAGCCATTGTTGAGGACGCTGCGGACAAAACCATCATTCAAAATCCATTCAACCTTGACAGGATGCATCGTAGGTTTGACAATGTAACCCACCCGCCTCTTCATATGTTCAGTTGGTACAGAGTGGTGCTCGATGAGTGGACCTACGTCGACGAAATCGTGCGAAAGTGTGTCACTTCAATCCATAGCAAGTGCCGGTGGGTTTTGTCCGGCACACCGCCTTTGGACAGCTTCTACGATATCAAGACGTTCGCTGCTTTCCTAGGTGTCCATCTTGGGCGCGACGACGACTCTGTAGCCTCAATGACCGGTAGAGCCATTAAGGCTTTCCGCAAACAACGGACTTCCGCCGAGCTCTTTCGAGCCTTCAAGTTGAGCTTCTCGCACGTCTGGTACGAGCATCGCCACTCTCACGCACAAGAATTTCTAGACTTCTATGTCAGGCAAAATTCTGCCAAGTCCGAGGGAATCGCATGTACCGAGCGAACAATCGTCCGTCCTCTGGCAGCCATGGAACGGATTCTCTACATGGAGATGGAGCAAGCTTTGATTGCGACAAGCATGCGAATTGTCAAACCTAAGAAACCCATCCGTGGTGGCGATTATGGCAGCAATGAGCGAATATTGCTAGATAGCTCTTCGGGCCAAGCAGCGCTCCTCAAACGGTCTACAGTCCTTGACATCAGTGGTGTAATTGATGCAAACGACGCTGGTAAGCCTGAGCTCAAACATCGAGCAATGGATTACAAGACAACAAAGAACCTTCTGGAGGAGGCCTTTCTAAAATATGACTGGCTACTAAAAGAATTCGGCGAAGAACCTTACGGCAAGGAGATGATGGAGAGCTTCGAAAATTATGAGCTCGGTGATACTGAGGAGACCTTGGAGCTGACGCGCATCAATGAAATCATGAAAAAGTCCTACAACAGGGACCGCGATGAACACCGCTTCTTTGACAGACATCGAGATAAAACTGGCCATGGTGCTCTGAGAGTAGCGTCAAATGAGATTCGGAGATTGATTGTCTTTTGGAGAGATGCCCGCCGACGCCTCAAATACGTCGTCAGAGCGCGGCGACTACAGGAATGGAATGCGTCAACATCTACTCCTCCTGTGTGCGAAGGATGTGATCAAGTCATCAACAGCCCCGAGACGATTACTGTGTCTGGCAATTGCGGACACTTCGTCTGCCGAACATGCCTCGAAAAGCAAGATTCTTCCGAGAAATGCGTCATAATCGATTGTGATGCACCGGCCCAATCTCATTATCTCCATTCGGCGGCAACCTTGGCCGCCGACGATAACGGTGGTCTCCGCTACGGCACCAAGGTAGACGCTATTGTTGAACTCATTGAATCACTCGATGCGGACGAGCAAGTACTTATCTTTGTGCAATTCGAGGATCTTGGCACACCCATCGAGAACGCATTGGAAGCCGCGGGCATAACCTTCTACTCTCTTCTCCAGCCAACCGACGCAGCTCGAATTAGGGAGATTCTCGCCTTTCAAGACAATCCGACACCGGCAGATGCGGGCTTCCGCCGGGTTCTGATTCTCAATTCATCCACCGAATCTTCAGCTGGAGCCAACTTAACCGGTGCGAACCATGTCATCTTCGTGTCGCCTCTCCTAGCCAACAGCCGGCATCAATTTGCCCAGTCTTACGTTCAGTGCATCGGCCGTGCACGACGACATGGCCAGAGAAGAATCGTCCACGTTCACCGATTCATCGCCCTTGGCACTGTCGATGTCGATTGCTACGAGCATCGCCTTGAATCACGGCTGTTGCAGAGCGAACAGGATGGGCAATGGCGGTTCGTGCCGGAGAATCAACTCACCGACGAAGAGATGGAACGCCGGAATGGGACGAATGCGAAATTCGATTTCGATGGGGTGGAGGATGATGATTAGGAAGTGGCGGCAAGGCGTTGGACGGAGGATTCGGCTGTGGGTTGAAGGCCTTCTGGTGATGAGCACGGGCTAGGCGTGCGTAGAGGCAAGCGGGACGGGGACTGAATGGCCTTGAGACGTTCAAACATCAGGACATGGGATTCGGCGGACTGCAGGTGCAAAGTTTCAAGGTCTCAAGGGAGCGAGGTTTCATTGTGTACGGGCATGGATGGAGCCCATTGTACTTTCAAAGTCGTCGAGATTCTCACAGATGACTACTGCACTGCCAACAGAGGCTCGAATAGAAAAGTGCATCACTCTACTCCTTTTCATTACTTCATGACTTCTCGTGCCTCGTACTCAAATTGATCGCTGATTCCTGATTTAGGCATCGAAGGCCTTGCTAATCTCCTGGATATCTGGCTCTTGGAGTCATAGTGCCGGCTTCATGGCTTCGCACAAGGACCTTCTCATGGCCCCACTGTTCTTCTGTCTCACCAACGAGCCGTCTGAAACGGACATTCTTTGATGGTAAGACTATCCTTGTCTACATTTACTATGATTCTACAGGTGGAAGCTTCCCCGTCCCTCGAGCATTCAGCAATCTATTGCTGTCAGCTTCTTGGATCAGAGAGCCGCGCCTGCTGTCATCGGTCTAGGATGATTTTGGAATCTGCCAGAGGCGCGGCAAGCGCCGTCGAGGAACCTTGATTGGACTTTTGGAACGGATGTCCTTGGAGATACTGGTTGGCGGTACTGGTAATTCCAACGTTTAACCGGGCGATGCTGGGAGTATGGCCGGCGTAATTATGGATGGGCGGAACGATTTGAAATCGAGTGGTGGGTGCGTGTATGCTTATAAGGTAGGCAGGCATTCGGGAATTTGTTGAGGGACCAGGTATTGCTATTTGCTAATATATCCCTATGCTAATACGCTGACAATTTAACAGGTAGCAGTGTTGCCGATCGAATGCGCATGGCGTGTCTGCTCTCGAGGTAGGCATTCGGAATTCGTTGAAGGACCAGACATTGCTCAGAAATCCCCATGCTAATACGTTGATAGTTTAAACGAGTAGCGGTGTTGCCGAAAGCCTCTCGCATGCGAATGGTGCTGCTGATTCCAAGAGACTACCATGAGGATATCGGTAAGGTAATGAGGCCGGAATTGCTATTTGCTAATGAATCCCTATGTTAATACTTTAATAGTTTAACAGGTAACAGCAGTATTGTTTGTTGCCGAAAGCCTCTCGCATGTGGATGGTGCTGCTGACTACAAGAGAACATCATGAGGATATCGGTAAGGTATTGAGGCAATTAGTAGGAATCGTACCGTGGTTGCTTCCCCAGAAGGTAGAAATTCCCGCATCTGATAATGACATTCCCCGGCTTACGTGGATGAATATCCTTATCAAAGAGCAAGCGCTTTAAACCCGTACCTCCTATCGTACTACAGACGCAATGAATCCAACAAGCTACTAAGGTGCAGCAACCACAATGCAAGCGATTATCAGAACCATCACCTCCCGGAAATCCGCTTGATATACCCTACGACCCAGCTACGACACATCACCGGCGACGTATCGAATGGCCAACACTAAACAGGAACCTCCGAAGACTCATCATCTCACCCACTCGCCCACGTCCTCAATCGCAAGACCTCATCCGCAGAACAGCAGCCATGCTCGGTGGCAGCGAATGGAACATGACGGCGTGCGGCAGTGCCTGTGTCGCTTCAACCGCATTGAAAAGCTCTTCCAGGAATGGTTTGGGCTGGGTCCAAAGGACATTTGTACGGAGGATGAGCAATAATGGTGGGTTTTCACTCTATCTTGATGAGCATCTGGAATAGGGCTGGGGATCTTTGCGTGCTACGAGGCGGTGTCGATGGCACAGAGTGGCAGAGTTCTCAGATTGGTATGAAGGTAGGGAAGTGCGGCTACCCTTAGGCTCAGGAAAGACTTGTTCAGTAGAAGGACAGAATAGTACGATATTGTACAATTAGAACTACCTCCCTCCTTTCCCAACATCATCTCTATATTCCTCTTACGATTATCTATCCTGCTCCGAGCAGCAGGGATCCACTCCAGACTAGACAATATCCCTACAATCCTGAGCATGGACACTCCGCTGCAAACAAGCCATCCAATCCATACCATCCCACACCGAGAAACCCATATTCTATCCTCCCACCTCTACCTCCAACCCTCTTCTTCCGCCATCCTTGTCTTCAACCTCATCCCATAAGTAAAAACCCGCATCAACAGCCATTTCCATATTCTGGAAGCCATAGACGGCCCCTTTCTTTTCCATAGATAGACAATTTAGAGTGTAACTGCAAAGCGCCCGATAGTGCCCACTGCCTACCTATGAGATAAGTATCGGAATCAATCTCTGGATTCATCGCCTGAGGGGGAGGCATTGTGGCAGCTCTGATGTACTCGGTTTATGGGAGTGTGTGCCACGAATGATCCCTTTGAGTGCTATATCCGCGAAGGTGTTTCGCTGTCTTTGTGTGCTTTGTAGCGAGAGGCCAACCCAGGCAGGCAGGTACGTGATCTGATACCTCGGCCGCGGCCAGGGCGCGACGTCGAGCCACCGAGGCGGAGAATGGGACTGTGGCCTTGGAAGCAATTGGTGCGCGAACTTGGAGGGCGAGAGAGCTGGTGAGCCTGGCTTTCGGGCATTAGATGTCCTAGAGATTCATTTCGATATAAATCGCCCATATGATATAAGATTAATAATCCAGCGAAGCAGTGCAAAGGTCCTGGTCTCTGGCCGCTGAAGTATCGTCCAGGAGATGAATGGGTATGTAGGTAGAGTTTGGGTCTCGGAGCTGATATATGAGGGCTGGGGATGAGAGGGTTGGCTTACTTTGATTTTTGTGAGTCGTGGAACGTAGGGGCATACTCCCTCGAGACTCTCGTTCTGGCTTCGTATTAGAGGCGTTTTGTAGACAACCCGGCTGGGACTTCTGGAGGACGTGTTACAGAGCCCCTTTTTCCGTAGGGAGCATTCGAAATTATGGTTGGGGCGGGTGGATATGTGTATGGATAATTGGAGCATGGCTTCTAGGGCGCCGTGGTGGTGATGTGTGCAAAACGATTGGCTTTCTGCTTGAGATGCCGGCTCTCCTTAGATATGGTGCTCTTTTGAAATGTCTTTCAATAGGAGGTCTCGAGGTGCGCAGAGTAGCTTTTCAGCGATAGATAAAAGGGGCTTTCCTCTGGGGGTTTTTGAATCTTTGGACAGTAGAACCAAAGTTGTTCTCTTGAATCGTTACTTTATCACAATAAGGAGAAGTGTGGTCTGTAGTACTGGGGCCATGACTCACTGGCCTAGGACGTGTAGCTTCCGGGATGCCAGAGACCAAGAGTTAAAAGGTTGGTAGGATTGGGTGAAGAGAATGGTAAATGTGCTTCGGTTGGATGTAGTGTGATGGAATCACGGTTTGACGTTGGGCTATTGCTTGAGGAACCCGCAGGTCGCGTCCATGTATGGCGAAAGTGGAGTTTCAACACAAGTGATGTGAAATCTTCCATAGTTGAAGTTAGCCACAACAATGTGGAGCTTGGGTCCACCACTCCCTGTCTTCGTCACCAACCTGAAGCGCACGTTTCAAAGATAAGAGTGGTGAGAATAGGGACTCAATCTGTAATTTTTAAGCAGGATACTTATTGATAGACGGATTACAGGCCCAACACCAAACAGCGCCAACCTATCATTGTCAGGAGGATCATGATTTACGTCTACGCGTCGCCTGGGCTATCCTAGCCAGGGCAATCTGGCAACATATTCTCACTTCCATCCCCAACAAGATCAATATCAGCAGCATGGATTGTCGAAGGCTCGCTGGCTAGTGATGGTCCTCAAAAAGCGCATCAAAACCGTAATCCTAAGCGACAGCGACTCCGAATCGCCACAATGGCGCTCAAAGCCAGCACGGGGCAAGCTTTCAAGTCGTCCAATACCGAAGATCTGCAGGTCGGCCGCGGTGAGTCTGAAGACGCCATGGACCAGGATCTTCCAGAGCCAGCAACACCACAAGCAAAACCACAAACAAAACCAAAGGCGAAAGCGAAAAAGAGGAGCATGGTCAACGAGTTAAGCAATCACAATGAGAGTCCCGAGCCTCCCTCGGACGCTGGCTCGCCGGAGATTTTGCTGGAAGGTCTCCATAGAACCAGAGCGGCCCGTCAGAATCTGAATAATGCTGTCAACAATAGAGCGGCCCCAGTGAGAAGATCACTCAACACCAGAGCACTCATGAAGGAAGCATTAAGGGTAACTCATCCAAGAGTGACGAAATCGGATAAAAAGAAAGACGTCAAACGCGAGGAAGCAGACGACGACACTGAGGACGAGCTGAAAGACGTGGAGGAGGATGTGAAGACTAGATCACGTGGAGCAAAGGTAATTCCGCAGCTCGAAGACACCGATGAAGAGATGGAGGAAGCTCATGAGGCACCCAATGTGAACGAGAAAGAACAGCAAAAGCGGAAGGCTTCCCAAATCGAAACAATTGACGACGAGATGGAGGACGCAGTAGTTGCGACGGTAGTAGAACCTAAAGCAACCAGGAGGCCCACGAGGAAAAAGGTCCTCAAGCTCAGGCCGTCGAGAGATGAGGACTCTGACCAAGAGGATGAAGACTTCCTACCAATAGAGGCAGATCCAGATCATGAAGCGCAGTTAACGAAGCAGCCACGTCGAAGCTCACGCATCGATTGTGCTAATGCAACAACGAATGCTTTCGGTACGAATCGAAGCCCACCCAGGCCCTTAACATCGGGGATGGCATGGGACCATAAGAAAGGTCCAATTTCCTGCCTTGCAATTTATTCTGAATGATCGTCGAAGCTGACTGGTTGCTAGATCTTATCGCGTGGATCCTGCAAACCGTCGACTACAACCCTTACCATGCACAGGTATCGCGGTACGATCTAAGAGACCTAGATCTAAGAACGTGGTTTAACCAACATTATCCAGGATTCAACTGGGACATCTCCGACACCACTATCGCTCACTTCTCGCCGGCAACAAGCATGTTCGAAGACTTTGAGTTGTTCCTGCATATCGTCGAATTCTTCTCTGGGCAGCAAATTGGTGTGGTGAAGGTCACCGTGCCTGAGGATTGCGTACAGCCGCAAGACCGTGCGGACTGCGTGATGGGTGAGCGTCAATCAGTGAGGGCGCACAAAACAACAACAACACCCTACTCAGAGTCAGATAGTCGAAGTGGGGCTATTTATAACATTGTTCCGGATAGTCCTGACAACGTAGCTCCACGACTGTTCGTAGAGGCCATCGAGGCCGAGCACCGTCAACTTGTCCAAGCTTGTGGTCTCACTGAGAAAACGTTCAGCCGGGACATCTGGAAGCAATGCCAGCTTGTGGATCTGCGCACTGAAGATTTGGATGTGGCACCATTTTATCGAACATCGTGGACAGAGCGGCTTTTTGTACAAAACATCTGTGGTAGGTCAGATTCCTTGTCTGCTTGGTGGCACCAAGATATTAAAACTTTCGATAGCTACAGACACTCTACGTAGAGAGCTTGGCTGCGGGGATCCCGAGTTCGGCGACTACCATGGCAATAGCCTGCACAAATCTTCTTCGAGTAAAGTCGGGATTAACACACCAGCGTTTGACCTATGCAGCGCTGCCAGGATAGCCTGGGGTATGCAAATGACCGAGATCGGCGCTTATAAGCTGGTTTATCTCCATGAAGGGGCCCCTCGGGTTTGGACGGTAGTCGAGCCGAGGGCTTTTCAGAGACTAGAAGATCTGGTCGCCCGAACACTCCATCTCTCAGGCTCAGACAATGTTGCCGAGGACCGGCTTCTCAATTTCGAACCGCGATGTCATCAATTTGTAGGGCACAGAAGGCAGTCTCGGATCAACGAAGGGATACGTACAGAAACCATCGAGGAGCCTGGGAGAACCCTATACTTCACCTCCAAGAAGCTTGAAGCGGAGGGTATTCGCTTCACCAGATTTGTCCAGTACCAAGGCGAATTGGTGGTACTCTTTCCATTTTCTTACTATCAGGGATATAATATTGGCCCCAACATAGTGGAATCAATGGCTTATGCATCCAGTCGGTGGGAAGTCTTTCCCACGGCCGGTCTTCTCCGGCAGTGCAATCGAAGCTGCTACCAGGGAAAGAGGCCATCGATCGTGGACCTTAGCTTTGCGGAACCGATTTCGAGAGCTGCAGACGGATCGACGTTATCGGTAGAAGAGGCTTTGGAGTACAACCGCGCTCGCTTTCTTCATTGAGGCAGGGACAAAGCCGTGGAAAAGACAGAGATTGAACATGGGCTCTGGACTGAAGGCTGCAGTGTCAAGCTCCAGTGCAATCGTCAGTCAATTTTATGTCGGAGCTTCTATGTATGGGGGCTTGAAGAATACCCATGATGTCCGGGTCCGCTGTTCTTGCTATGTCTTACATGCTCAAGTCTGTATTGCGACTATGCCTTGAACCTCTTACTCTACTTGTCAAATATTCTCTCGATGTAGCATTCTAGGTTCAGTGGCTGCAACAATGGTCGACAGATGATAATCTCTGTGACTGCTCTATTGTAGATTCCCAAGAAGCCTCAAAATAAGCTATGACGCCAAGCTTTGATGCCAAGCTCATCGGCTCTCTCGCCTTTTCCTAATTGAGGTTTTGTCATCAGCACCATTGAGCCTCCAAGAGTGTAAGAGCGCTTTTTGTATGTAAAAGTTCCCATCGCACAGCACCGATGCAACATAACATCATATTTTCGTGCTCACAACTACATATGCATTAAATTTTCTGTCAGCACCAGTATCAGTCAGTCAATCAATCATAAACGCGCTTAAAGGAGTGTCTTTAGATCCAACAGCTTATCAAGTGTCTCCTTCTACGTGCACCGGGCATTGAAGCTGATGCATGATTTGAAAAGGTTCTGCGTTCTGCTATTAGAAAGCTCTAACTGTTCACCTCTTTAGCCACTGGTCGTCATTGGTCATACAATTCGTCGTAACCCTGTCACTAAGGGTTTTCGAAGGTCCAATGAAACAATTGGGCACTGTGATGTCCGCCAAACAACACAAGCCCGCGAACGTTGAAGCATCTTGAAAGCTCTTGTGGTCCTCGAGATTGGCAATTCAATCATTGTTGCTACATGCGCACATACAGGGAAGCCGACCTTCCAAATACTGCGCAAGTACTCAAACAGCAGCCCATGCCAACATCCATCTACAACCCAATTTTCATATCCAACGACTCGCCATCCCAATCCGTCTCAAAGCTTTCCCCAGGACTAGCATCAACAACATGCTTCATCCCCTCCTCCACCCTTCCACCCTTATCAGCCCCAGCATCATCCCCCTCTCCAACCGCCAGCACATCCACAACCCAATCGCCACTATCTGCCCCCACCAATCCTCCTTCCACCTGCTCCTGCCCCCAACATGTCTCAACCTCCAATTTCCTCAGGCCGCTTAACCTGCTCTTCATTTCCCTTACTCCTTCATCCTCGATCTCCACCCCCTTCACCCTCACGCTCCGTATCATCCGCCACTGAATCCCAGGTGCGCTAAACCACCCATGCGCCCCATGGTCTGCGGCCCAGATATCGAGTAGAAACGGATTTGGGCCTTCGTCCAGGCCTAGCCACTCGAAACGTAGGTGGTCGAGGTGATTGGAGGAGAAGGAGGAGAGAAAGTCGTGAAGGATCTTGAAGGCGATTTTGTCTGCGTGTGAAAAAGCCTTGGGCGTGTCGTCGCTTTCCTTGGTGGAGGAGTCAGGGTTTGCGTTCATCCACCATGGTAGGACAGAGAGGGAAAGGAAGCGGATGTTGCGCCAGATTCTTGTGGGGCCATTGCTGCAGCACGTAGAGAAGGGGCCGGAGCGGAGGGCGAGGATGCCTTGAATGGAGAGAGGGCTGAGAGAAAGATGGGTCAGTTGGGAAAGAGGCGCGGCGAGGCGAAGTGCGAGGAGGGACTGGAAGGTGTGGTTATTGTCGGAAGGTGGGCGGATGGTGACTTGACGCAGAGTTAGGAGCGGTGGTAGAGCGACCTTGCGGCAATGCGTGTGAGATGAGAGATTCGGGAAGCTGACGGTAAGGCATTGGCAGTCCGGAGCGAGGCTATAGAGGGTTGATCTGGATTTCGGCGTTAGGTCGTCTGGTAATGGGAACGGGATGTGCAACGACGACAGAAGGGGCGGGAGTTGTGTTTCGACCCAGGTTCTCAGCGATTTAGATACGAGATGGAGCGCTAATAGTGAGGGTCTCTGGAGAAGAGCAAGGACGATGAGTGCTGGGTGGGCGGACTTTGATGTAGCTGAATTTGTGGTGGGGAGGATAGCTGGCAGAATGAGGGATTCGAGCTGAGATGGAGCACGGTTGTTGGAGGCGGCCATGCTGTATGGTATGGAAGTTCTCTGGATTAATTGTCATTTGAACTTGGGGTCTGGATCGGGTGTTGTTGGTACGTCCGACTGTGAATGGAGTGGGGATACTTCAACGCGCATGCTCAAGAGTGAATCCCGGTCGTCAATCGTTCGGTTGTTGCGCATTGTATATTTGTTCATCCAAAGCAAGGTCATCCATCAGTCTGACCCTAGTGGCAAATGCCTCGTTCAGTCAAAACCACACTTTCAGACGCGGCCCCAGTCTCCACTTGCTGCATGTCTTGTCTAATGTATATCCCTCAAGTCAGCAGAGCGTTGTTTTACGCAGGTCTGTGGAAACAACATGTATCTATCAAGTCTAACCTCTCTAATCATACGCATCATCTATGAGACAGCCTTCTTGTTGGTAGCCTTATGCGCAAAAGCTTGCTGCCATATATCGAACCAAGCTCCCTGCTCATGATTCAACCACCGTCCTGGATTGCGAAATGCTTGTGTCATTATCTCCCTTATCTTTAGCCGCAGGTGCTTCAGCGCTAACATCGATCGCCAGTCGTCGACATGGAAGCGGATACGATTACCATCTATGACGATGACTCCAGCATACATCTACAGGCAAAGAGTGGTTAGCATATAGATACACGAGAATGGGAGGAAGATGTGCAAGCGCAAGCCTTGGCGCTCTTCCTTATGTCATGAGCTCTGGTAGGAAATTCGAGAATACTCGCTCCATCGTAGACTGGTGTGAGGAAAGGCCAAGAGCCAATTTTGCGACCTGTGGTGAAAGATAAGGCGACTGACCTTAAACTCAGCGTCACCACAGACAAGAGCAATGGCGAAATCCCCAGCTGCGCTAGTTTCGTGCGCGTTGTAAGACTTGTTGTTTGACTGCATAATGTGATAGAATGACAGCCACTGATGGTCTTGCGCCGGACTCTTGTTCACAGTTGACGGATGTAACTTAATGGATTGATTGTTCGCGACGTTTCTCCAACCCTTGCCCTCAGCCCTCAGAAGCTTGGGATAGAAACTCCAGGCAATTACGGAATTGAGAATGACATCGTTCTCATTGTTGGTACTGTACCGATCCAACAGGCGTGCAATATGGGCGTCTCGCCATTTGAAGTGAGTCCTGGTGATTTATCAGAGTTTCGCGTAGGATAGAGGCTTATAACTCAAAGATCTTCATACCTTTTGAGCGAAGCTATTTCTTCGTCGTTCAGAGTCAAGTAGCCCGCTTCGTAAAGAGAGTCCGCGAGCTGGATTTTCAAATCCTCGATGCTTGACAACGTCGGCTGGCTCAGGAAGTTCTTGCGACAGAATTGATGCTCGAAGCCCCTCTTGTGGCTACGAATCCGCCGCCAAGCACAATATGCATTATAGGCGGTTAGCAAGTCGGAGTCACCTTGTCAGACCTGTCAGTAATTTGCACTCAGAATCAGGGACCGTGACCTACCTCGTTTGAATGACAATCTCGATAGATCAGCCTGCGCTCGAGCATTCATGGGGGCAGAGAATGGAGATTTGGATGTGAGTATCGCAGCTATTGTTAGAGTTGCATCTAAGCATTTGAAGATACTGCCAAGCATGATCAATTTTCCCAAGAACACATCTAGTGGCAACTTTGCAAGCTGTCGTCCTAGGACTGTGAGATCTTCTGCAGCCGTGAGAGCTTTGACATCTATGAGCGCGCCGATTGCTCGCCGGACTGTCTTGGAGGAAGGCGGGTCTAGGGCTTCCGCTAATGTGTCCTCAATGCCGCCGAGTTCAAAAACCTTGACGCGTAGTATCAAGTCTTGCAACGATAGTCGGAGCATCTCCGGTGTTTGCTCCTCTGCCATCTAGGTGCTAAATTAGCATCGATCAGAAGAACAATCTGCAAAGCATGTAGAACACACAATTTCATCATGACGAACCCTCGTGAAAAGGTGGAAACAAAGCCCATTCTGTACCCGGCCGGCACGTCCTCGTCTTTGTTTGGCGTTGGCTTTGGAGATGAAGACCTCTATGAGCCGGGACAGTTGTCGTCTCTCATCGAATCGCATCTCTCTATGTTTGCCAGTATCAATGACGCACGTGATATCAGGAATAGTGACCCCAGTCTCGGCGATATTGGTGGAAAGGACTATCTTGCGTACGCCGTCTGGTGGTAGAATGAATGCTTGTTCTTGTTCCTCCATTGCAATGCTAGAGTGCAGTGAACAAATGTACCATCCATTTCTGAAGGTAGGGTGCCCGGCCAACAGGTCGTTCAGTCGCCGAATTTCAGCGAGCCCAGGCAGGAAGACCAGGATGGCCTTACTGTAATTCGCGAAACGTTCCTTTGTGGCAATGGTCTCTAGCAGCCGGACGATGAGATCAAATGCAATCCGGTACTCGTCCAGCCTGAAGAGTGTATCGCATGTTGCTGGGCTGTAACCCTTGATACCAAATACACGGTCCTTCTGCACAGTGGAGTCTGTTTGCTCGTCATCCTCCTCAATCGGCCCTTCAGATCTATAGGTGTCTGAGCCAATCTGGTACTGCGATACTTCTACAGCGTCTTCCAAGAATTTGGTTTCGACTGGATAGGTACGACCAGGAATGTTCAGTATCGGAGCCGAGCCCATATATTCCGCAAATCGCTTGGCATTGACCGTGGCGGACATGAGGACAAGCCTGAGGGTGGGCCTATGGGCCATAAGTCGTCTGAGGACGACAAGTAGGAAGTCACTATCTAGCGTTCGCTCATGAACTTCGTCAAGAATGAGGTGGGTAATACCCTGAAGCTCATCTTCGCGCTCCAGCATTCGCATCACAAGACCGGTTGTGGCGTAAACGCACCGCGTCTGGGCTGCCACACGACTCTCGAGACGAATTGCATAACCTATCAGGGATCTCGATGTCCCGAGATCTCCTCTCTGCTCCCCAAGCTCCTCGCTCACTCTGCGGGCTAGGGAGATCGCGGAGATCCTTCGCGGCTCCTGTTCGACGTCAATACCGGCGACCAGGTACTAAACACAGTATGTGACTTACCGTGCAATAAATATTACAGTGCCTGCCATGCGAGAGTTCATGCTCTAGTATAAAAGAGGGCACTTGTGTGCTTTTGCCACACCCTAGAAGTGACCTTAGTTATCGACGCGCTTGGATCTCGAAGATGGTGAATCGCTACCTGTTTCGCCACACACGATAACGGCTTGATTTTCTTCGATCGCTTGGAGTAGCTCATCCCTATAGGTAGATATTGGAAGGCCTCTACGCACGATCAACATGCGTTTGAAGGAGTCTGTTGACGCCTTAGTTGACCATAGCTGGACCAGATCTGGAGACGATCCGAGCGACTGCTGGTGTTCTTTTGGGCTCCTCGCGTTCTCAACGTCCTTTTGAAGAGTCTGGCAATGTTTAGGCTTGGCATTGGTGCTGGGAAGGTTTTGTCCCAGCGACTGATCATTATTATCTAGCAGCTTTCGCAAGTTGCGGAGAATGTTACGATCTATGGCATCGACCGACTCCTGCCGAGATTTGCATAGTTCTGACCAGAGAGAGCGCCAAGCAGATGGTAGCCTTAAATAAGCCTTTTCTTCCTTCCGGGACTGCGAAAAGATTAAGAACAATGCCACGGTAGCAACATAAGCTTCAGCTTGCTCAGCATCCGGTGTAGCCACTGACTCCATTTCGACCCTGACCGAGCAAGAGGTTGCTACGCAATTGAAAGAGCCTGTGGGCATGTCTAGCGGCAAAGACTGTCTGCTGGACCATCGTACTGTGAGGGAAGCGCGATTGGAGAAGCTTGCGCATGAGCTCAGCTTGAATTGAACCCTGCAAGGTGCATCTCTATCTTTGAGTCAGCTTCCTTGTTCCAGAACCCATGGAGAAGGACAACCTTGCTTTACACGCTTCTTCAAAAACACGGCGAGGTTTTAAGCCCGTAGGCTTACCGAAATCTCTTATGGTAACAGCCCAATTATTGGGAGTCGAAGACCGAATACTTGTGACGCTTGTGTTCGCGTCCGTGGAAAGCTCAGGAAGGCTGGAAAATAGCTCGGTAAGGATGTCGTCTCCATTCTCGTCGGCCTGCTCATGAGTTTTGTCGGGCTCTAGACTTGAACGAGAGGCCTGCATGACAGCTCTACCATTTGTTGGCTGTGTACTACCGTTGTCAAGGTGGAGCCTTTTTCGTTCCGCAGCATCTTTCGCAAGCTGGTCCCGAATTTCGACCCACTGCCTCAAGGCCTCATCCTTATCAAAAAGAATATCTGTCTCGAGTTTGTCGAGCTTCTGGAGTAGTCTGATAATTCTGGGCTCGAGACCGTCATCTCTCTTCTCTCGTCCAACAGGACGGTTCCTCGGTTTTGTCGTTCTCTTGTTCACGAGGCTGTCTACAAGATCGGGTCGTAAGTTGTAGAGCCTAGACTGTAGATCTAGAAAACGAGCGATCATCGCGTCGGGGTCATTCTGATCAGACTCATTACTAGATTCGGAGCTCTGCCCTTGCATCTCGACTTTTGCATTGCCGGAAATGGTGGCTTGCGTGCGATTTGGAGGTGGTGTCAAGGTTCTCGGAGTCGGTTGAGTATTTGCAGGAATAATCGTGTCATTCGAATCACCTTCATTATGACAACCGTCCGGCGATGATCCTCGACGCTTGGTGAGCCCCGCCTCGTAGCTAGGTAGTTCTCCATTATCGCAATAGAGTGCCAGCCAACTCAGGGATTCTTCTAAACCCCAGACGGTATCCTTACCAGATGACTGCTCACTTTTCTGCCTAGCCTTTTGACGTATCACATGGAAAATGGCCTCGCGGACCTTGGCTTGTTGAATGCCTATTCCAATCAGTACTTGCTCCAAGGTCCATAGCCTGGCCAGGGATGTATCTTGCGAAGTAGAGTTGGAGAGCTCGGTCTTAGTGATAAGAGAGTCCAGCGAGTCAACGTCTTTGAATTGAGCGTCAAGCGATGAATCAATCAAATCCATCAGCTCAGCAGGCAACCAAGAACGTACAATGAGAGGATCCGCTTGGGATCTGAGAAGCCTTTTCTCCGCATGGAGTTTGGCAATTTGGCGACTCGCATCCTTCTTGGATTTCTCTCTGTGCTGCTCCAAGAACAGCTGCAATTCTGACTCCTCCAACTGGTGTTCGAGCTCCTCTGGGCTCAAATCGCGAAGCTCAGCCGGCTCTTCGGGCTGGACTTGATGATCATGAGAAGAATCGCCACCTTTGTTAGCCTTGGAAGTCTCAGCGGTTGGGATCTCCACAACTTCTGCGTCCTCGTAAATTTTGGACTTGGAAACTGAGGACGTAGTTGCGAATCCTCGCGCTGGATTGGTGGCGGCCTTTTTCTTCTTTCTGTTTGGAGCCATCCGAGCTAGCTTTGTGGGAGTCTATTCGAGCATAGGATCACTTTTCTATCTTGATGTGCGACAGGCGATTTCGGCCTGAAGCCAACATTGTTCTACGCGTCCTGCGTCAGCTGGCAGGTACCTTCGATCTAATTCATCTCGGAAGCGCGAAGTCATAAGACATCGGTATCACACTTGCAAAATTACGCCACTAGCGGTTTTCTATAAATGTGCAGGTGAGGTTAACATTCTTAGCAAGGCACATTGGGTAAAACTGAAGCTCTACGGGAATGAGTACCGCTTTGATCACAGCATAGCCGGCAATGCCGCATGACTGTCCATATCATGCGTGAAAATGGCGCTCGACCCTGCCGTGGACGCATCTCCGACTCGGGGGGATTTGCACCTGGCTTTAACGTCTAGCTCTCCTAAACGACGCAAAGCAGCTCTAGCAGCACTGAACGAGGCATTGCGGACGTCAGGTAAGCGTAGTATACCTCCAGTGCTCATGCAATATTGCTGACTTGAGATCTAGCTATTCCTGGAAACGCCTCTGGTGCTGTGATCGAAAATCTCATCAAGACCTACCCCTTCTACAATGACCGCGCTTCTCGGCAAGCCGTACAGCAATGCTTGCACTCATTACTCGCCAATCCCTGTTATTCCGACTCAGCGGGGGATCTGCTCAAAGCGTTTCAAAGGGAGACCTCAAAAGCTGGGATTGCTGCATCGAATGCCTTTGTCCTGGTGGAATGGGGCTCTGAGTTCATCCAGCAATGCGCTGCCCAACAAGAGCTCTGGGAAGAGTACGGACTCGACTTAATACTGCACCATGCACAGATCCTGGAACGCTGCCTGTCTTCGAAAAGTCGAGGTAGTGTGAAGCAATCAGCGCTAGTTGTCACACGACGAGCGCTCAGAAGGCTTTTCAGGGCAACTCCGACGGGGGAGACCGCCGTCAAAGAGATCATAATCCGGCTCACTGCGAAGCCACAAGGAGGTGTTCCTATAAATGCTGTCTTACTTGGCGTCGTGGCTGGGGTTTGCGCTCGGCTGGAGTCAAGACGACCAACTCTGGAAGCTAACAAAAGTCTCTATTATTCGTTCTACGTACGGGAGATCATTGGCTCCCGTTCCATTGTACCACAGCATATAGTTGCAGCCTACAATGATTTCTTTGCCAATTTTGCAACCCAGGAGGATGTGCAAAAGGAAGTTGTGCCCGCGCTCGATAAAGCGCTTCTTAGAGCTCCTGAGGTGGTTCTCAATGATCTCATATCACCTATGGTGCAGTCGTTGCCAGCCAACATTGATCTTTCTGAGTCTTTGGCAGCGCGTTTGCCAAAGCCATTCTTAGCCAACCTCAAGTCGCAAAATTCAATAATTCGCAATGGAACCATGTCAGCCTTTACGGCATGCCTAAATCATTCCTACGACGACACATACCTGAAGAAAATTACCGACGATATACTCAATCCTTTAGCATCGTCAAAAGTCACAGTGGCCGAGCAGCGCACACTGCACTCCCGATTGTTACTGAATGTGCCTTACAATGAAATGCGTTCCGCAGCGATTTGCACTTCGTTGGTAGCAATAACGGCCAAAGAGTCTAACGAGACTGCATTGAGTGTAGAGACAGCCGCTCTGTCTCAACACCTTTTCCCGTTGCTAGGAACAGCTGGGGCGATCACTCAGGATAGTCTAGGTAACTGGACGGATGCTTTCACCATTGGCCTCAGTGATAGACGTCCTGCTGTTCGGAAAATATGGATATTGACGACAAGTAATCTTCTTTGGCGGTTGAAGACCGAGTCGACCGATACTCGCGCAGCTTCCAATCTCATTGATGCTGTGGCACCAAAACTTCTCGACTGCTTCGACGAGGTGATAGCAAATGTTCAACCGTCGGTACAGTCGGGCCTGTCAGTAGCAGCATATGTTGTCGTGGCGATCTACGACTTCCTTACTGCTCATACTTACAGCGAACAAGTCAAGATCCAGGCACGAAAATCGAATATTTACCATCAAGCATTCGCAACAAATCAAAAGAGCTCCATACTCAATCATCGGGTCTACACGAAGCTTGCCGGGGATGACGAGATATGTTGGGCGATACGCGCTTTGAGTGCTATAGAATTTTCAAACGTAGACTCGAGTGGAGATAGTTGGGCTCTCGCTTTCTCGTACTTTATTACAGCCGCTAACATACCTCCGGCCTTGAGGAAAGAGGCGACTGTGGCGCTCCAGGAGGTGTATTACTCGCAACCAAGCACGGTTTCCCACCTCATTATCCGAGGCTTGTGGACCTGGTATAGCCAAGTCGAACATTCGGACAAAGATACGCCTGCGGCAGCGGCGAAGACAGGCAATTCTAATCTGTATTTGGTCGTGCGCTCGATCTTCCCTTCACGCAGCAAAGCTTTGGATCCGTCCCGTCACATTGATGTCGGAGTCCTCAGGTCTCAACTTGTTGACATGCTTGTTCTCGCTCGCCCAGAGATGATCCCACGGGTCAGCTGGATTGATCTATGTCTCGAAGTTGGACAAGACCCCGGCAATCTTGCACGATCCAGTGTAGACCGGATTATGCAGACGCTTAACGTAAACTATCCATCTGCAGCTGTGAACCTCGCCAGATGTCAAGCGGCCGCAGAGCTAGCTTTCGTCAGTCCCGATGCGATCACACCAATCCTGGTCAGTCAGATCCAGGATGACCTCAATGCTGAGAAGGTCGATCGTTATGGACCGACCGAGGTAGCAATAGCGCGTACTCCGGAAGGCACAGCTTTTGTTGATGTTCTTGCTACCAAAACTCCGGCAAGAGGGCTTGACAAAAACGCTCGCGACTATGAGACGCTGAGATGGGAGGAAGAAGTCCGGAGCCAACAGGCTCGTAGAACAGGCCAAGAGAAGAAGCTCACGGCGGACGAGAAGGCTAAGGTCATCACTCAGTTAGCTAAGGAAGCCAATATTCGAGAAGAGGTTCTGGAGACAGAGCGAAGACTGAAAAGAGGTATTGGATTCATCCATGCACTTGCTACGGGCCCACCAACAGAAGCCGATCTTTGGATGGGCCCATGCCTCAAAGCTTTGCTTGGGGTCATAGCTACTGGTGCTGGGCTCATGGTAGGGAACGAAGCAAATGAGGCCTATATTGCCTGCTCAAACCTAGTCTCTCCTCGCCTGGGGTCCTTACGGTCTTTCATTGGGGTCGCTACGCTTCGGAGCCTAAATTCTACACAACTACCAGAATCATTGACTGAAGAACCTTTAGGAGGTACGTAAGCTTCATCATTGGCATTCCGAGCTAAGATCGACGGCAGACCTCGTTACGAGGATCCTGTATCGTCTTCGGTTCTCGAGCGAACAGCGACCCTTTGAAAGCGTTTCAATGATCTACATCTTGCCCTTGGTGTTTGCGGTATTGAAGCACCACGGGATCGGGCTCACGGCAACCGACGATTCCGACGAACAGCTTACTCTTGCCTTCGAATTCTTGTCATTTCATGCAGATATATGTGAGATCCCTCGCCGACAGACCTGGACAATGCTTCTAACACTACTGAAAAATTAGTCTCTGATGCGCGACTACCAAGGTCAAAGCTTTTTGCGATCTTGGTTGAATCGATGCAACGATATGCGCAGCATTACAGGATTATCAGAGAGTGCTTGTTCGACTTATGCAGAGTCTGTAGCCCTAACCTATCTACACCGGAGATATCAATACTGTTGAAAGGTGCAATTGTGCCTCAGGTAACCGTTAGGTCTTCGTTGTTACAGGCGATACGAGAAGATGTGGATCTGACGGATCTCGACTTTTCTGCTGAGATCTGGCTGGCGAGCCATGACGATGTGGAGGAAAATGCCGAATTAGGTCGCGCTATATGGGAAGAGAATGCACTTGAGGTCCAGCCTGCCGACGCAGCGAGGATCCTACCATATCTTGCTAGTCAGGATCGCCAGCTCAGACAAGCCGCCTCCAGGTCGTTGGCCGAATGTGTTGGTGAAGATGACTCGATATTTTCGGATATCTTAGAGCAACTTGAAGCTCAATATAGCGACCTAGCCAAGCCAAGACTCCCAGAGCGAGATGAATTTGGAATGCTGAAGAAGATGGATATCACAGACCCTTGGGAAGCTAGAAGCGGCATTGCAGCTGCCTTTAAGGAGTTGGCACCTAGGTTCAAACCTTCCGAGCTTGTACCGTTCATTGAATTTCTGGTCAGAGACAGTGCGATTGGTGATCGGAACCCGTCCGTGAGAGACGATGTGATTGACAGCGCGTCAAACGTCATCGCCCTTCATGGTGCTGAGAGGCTCGAGGATTTGATGAAGATGTTCGAGCATGCCCTAGATGACTCTGATGAGAGCATTGCTATCTCAGACTTAGTCAGTGAAGCGGTAGTCATCCTTTACGGGGCATTAGCCCGCCATCTGGCGGAAAGCGATGACAGGATCCCCAAAGTTGTCCAAAGACTATTAAACACATTGAGCACACCTTCCGAAACCGTACAATATGCCGTGGCAGGCTGCTTACCACCTCTAATCCGTACTTCAAGTCAGAAGACATCCGACTATGTTCAATTCACTCTCGACCAACTTTTCCAGGCGAAGAAATACGCTGCAAGAAGAGGTGCTGCGTATGGCCTGGCTGGCATTGTCAGTGGGAAAGGCGTCGCTAGCTTCCGAGAGTATCGGATTTTGTCAACGCTCAAGACGGCAGTGGACAACAAGAAGGATCAAAACTACCGCCAAGGGGCATTCTTTGCTTATGAGCTCTTCTCCTTGCTTCTAGGTAGGGTCTTTGAGCCATATGTTCTACAGATAGTGCCACAGCTCCTGTCTGGATTCGGCGATGCGACTGCGGATGTTCGAGAGGCGTGTCTCGATGCTTCTAAGGCTTGTTTCGCTAGCTTGAGTTCATATGGTGTCAAGATCATCCTTCCTGTACTCCTGGAGGGCCTCGATGAGCAGCAATGGCGAAGCAAGAAAGGCGCCTGCGACCTGTTAGGTGCTATGGCTTACCTAGATCCACAGCAATTGGCGTTCAGCCTGCCTGTCATTATACCTCCGCTCACCAACGTGCTTACTGATAGTCACAAAGAAGTTCGTGCGGCAGCTAACCGCAGCTTACAGCGCTTCGGCGAGGTCATCAGCAATCCGGAGGTCAAAGGGGTTGTTGGTGTACTGCTCAAGGCTCTCAGCGACCCGACCAAATTCACCGACGATGCTCTCGATGCACTCATCAAGATATCCTTTGTTCACTATCTTGACTCACCGTCACTAGCCCTCATTGTCCGTATCCTTGGTCGAGGCCTCGGCGATCGATCTGCAACCAAGCGAAAGGCGGCGCAAATAATCGGAAGCTTAGCTCATCTTACGGATCGAAAAGACATTGTCTCCCATCTGCCAGTACTCGTTGCAGGTTTGAGACTCGCGGTTGTCGATCCCGTGCCCGCAACACGTGCAACTGCTTCAAAGGCGCTTGGGTCGCTGGTTGAGAAGCTTGGCGAGGACGCATTGCCAGATCTCATACCAGGCTTGATGACTACCCTGAAATCAGAGACTGGGGCAGGTGACAGGCTAGGGTCTGCACAGGCCTTGAGCGAGGTCCTGGCTGGTCTCGGTACTGGACGACTGGAGGAAACCTTACCAACCATCCTACAGAACATTGCGAGCACGAAGCCCACCGTTCGCGAAGGTTTCATGACTTTGTTCATATATCTGCCTGCATGCTTCGGAAACAGCTTCGCAAACTATCTAAGCAGGATTATTCCCCCAATACTCTCTGGCCTCGCAGATGAGATCGAGTCGATCCGTGAGACGTCCTTGCGAGCGGGTAGACTACTCGTCAAGAACTTTGCGACAAAGTCTATAGATCTACTTCTACCAGAACTTGATCGTGGACTCGGGCATGATAATTACCGTATTCGTCTAAGCTCGGTAGAATTAGTCGGCGACTTGCTCTTCAATCTGACTGGTATAAGCGCCCAGAATGAGGACGAGGAAGAGGAAGAAGGTGCGACAGAAGCAGGACAGTCTTTGCTCGAGGTTCTGGGAGAGGTGAAACGAAACAAGATCCTCTCGTCCCTCTACATCTGTCGTTGCGATACTTCTGGCTTAGTCCGCACCGCCGCCATCAACGTATGGAAAGCTCTTGTAGCCACACCAAGGACACTGAAGGAGCTTGTTCCGACGCTCTCACAGCTCCTTGTCCGACGTCTGGCAAGCTCAAACCCGGAGCAGAAGCTCATCGCTGGTAACGCTTTAGGCGAGTTGATAAGAAAAGCTGGCGATGGCGTCCTTGCAAGCCTCTTACCAACATTGGAGGATGGTCTGCAGACTTCGACAGACACTGACAACAGACAAGGTATCTGCATCGCTCTGCGTGAGGTTATCTCATCAGCGTCGGAAGAGACGCTTGAAGACTACGAGAAGACCCTGATCTCTGTTGTGAGAGTGGCTTTAACAGATTCCGATGAGGATGTTCGCGAAGCTGCCGCCGAGGCTTTCGATTCCTTACAGAAGATCTTCGGTAAGAGAGCGGTTGATCAGGTGCTGCCGCATCTTCTTAGCCTTCTTCGCACCGACGGCGAAGCGGACACTGCTCTGGCGGCTCTCCTGACGCTACTTACCGATCATACAAGGTCTAACGTCATCCTCCCGAATCTCATACCAACTCTCTTGGTATCCCCAATATCTTCTTTCAACGCCAGAGCCATGGCTTCCCTGTCCAAAGTTGCTGGGTCGGCTATGACGCGCAGACTACCCGTCATCTTGAATACATTGATGGACAATATCCTGAGCTGTAGAAACGAGAGCCTGCGTCTCGACTTGGAAGAAGCTTTTGACACCATTCTAGTCTCCATGGATGAATTTGATGGCTTAAATACTGCTATGAGCGTAATGCTGGCTCTCGTAAAGCATCACGACCACCAGAAACGAGCCATAGCTGACCACCGACTGGCCAACTTCTTGGGCAAGACCGAGGTTGACTACTCGCGTTACCATCCGGATCTTATCCGTGTCTTGCTCATCTCATTTGATGATGGAGATACAGATGTCGTCCAGGCCGCCTTGAAGGCTCTGACCGAGCTTACGAAAAAACTCAAAAAGGAAGACATGGAAGCTTTGATAGTCTCTACTAGACAGGTGCTGCAGCAAGTTGGTGTACCTGGTGCCAATCTTCCAGGTTTCATGCTACCAAAAGGAGTCAGCGCCGTTCTCCCCATTTTCCTACAAGGATTGATGAATGGAACATCCGAGCAGAGGGTCCAGTCAGCGCTCGCTATTTCCGACATAGTCGATCGTACGGGGGCCGACGCACTCAAGGCATACGTCACCCAGATCACGGGCCCCTTGATCAGGGTCGTCACCGAACGCTCAACAGATGTCAAGTCTGCTATCCTACTTACACTTAACAATCTCCTAGAGAAGATTCCTACTTTCCTGAAGCCTTTCCTACCACAGCTTCAACGCACCTTCGCCAGAGCTTTAGCAGATCCCACCAGCGAGGTTTTACGATCAAGAGCGGCCAAGGCATTGGGCACACTGATTACCTTAACGCCCAGGATAGATCCACTCATTGCTGAGCTCGTCGCCGGTTCTAAGACATCCGACCCTGGCGTACAAAATGCAATGCTCAAGGCATTGTACGAGGTGGTTAGCAAAGCTGGAGCGAATATGAACGAAGCCTCTCGTACAGCGATCCTCGGACTCATTGATAGCGATGCCGGTAGCCAAGACGAGGCGATGGCTATCACAAACGCAAAACTTCTGGGAGCTCTAATCAAGAATTTGCCGGCATCCGCAGGTCTAACAAGCCTCATCAAACAGCGTGTACTGACAAATCATATTACCACATCCTCCGCATTGGCCCTAAACTCAGTCTTGCTCGAGTCCCCTGGTACCTTACTCAACTTCTTTTCGCATGAGACTCCGATCATCATCTGTCAAGGGATTGGTAACAAGAGCGTGAGTATCTATCCGGAGACAATCAACAGCCGTCACTGACTGTAGGGCAGACATTCGTTCAGGAAAATTGTATCCTAGCCGCTGGAAAGTACCTGCTAGCTGAGCACAAAGACCTCAGCCCAGACGCTCTGAAATCGATACTCGAAGCCTTAGCAGGAGCCGTCCAACCCGGGAACCCAGTAGATACGCGCCGGCTATCCTTGGTTGTCATCCGCACCGTCAGCCGAAACCGCAACGAACTCACCAGCCCTCACCTATCCCTTCTCGCACCTCCAGTGTTCGCCAGTGTCCGAGACCAAGTTATCCCCGTCAAGCTTGCAGCTGAAGCCGCCTTTCTAGCGATCTTCTCGGTCGTAGAGTCCGAAAACGCCGTTTTCGACAACTACATATCGACAGCAGAGCTGAATCCGACGACGAAGAGGAGTATGCAGGACTACTTCAAGCGCGTTGCTATGAGGCTAGGCAATCAAGCCAGGGAGAGGAAAGAAGCCGAGGGCGGCCAGGGCGCACTAGGCCTTTCGAACGATGAGCGCGAAGATGAAAGGGAGATATGGAGTGTGGGCAAGGTTGATCTCGGGGAGAGCAGCTTTGATGAATGATGTACATAGCTTTTGCTCAGCGGCTACGAGTAATGAGCATGCATAGGGAGGCGACAGCTGGTGGAGCATAGCGTAAAAGTCGAATATGAACATAAAACTCCATGAACGTAGCAACGAAATGACGCTGGACTATCGAACATTGCTGACCCATTGCAATAAGAACAAAGGTCTTGATTTCCTCTTGCCAAGGCATAATGCACCCATCTTTCTGGCGCGTGGGATACTTCGTACTTCATACGGAGTACAAACACACAGCGTCAACCCTTTCCTCCCCCCCTCATTACTCCGCGCACTCGCACGTCCGTTCAGGTGTATATGGAGGCTATGGAGCGCATGGGACCGAAGAGAAGGGTTCGGAGCTGGGTAGTCCAGAGGAAGTTCGAAAGAGAGAGGTCGAGACGCCGGTGCATTACAAGAAAACGATGACAGTGCTTGTGCTTAGGATTAGTGAAAAGGTTGACTGGCAGGATGATTGACTTGAAGTAGATTGGCAGAAGCAATTACATATTACATCGGCAGACGCTAGGTGACAATTGTACATAGTCTGACAAGGAGATACTTTACCATACCTTACAGGTCCGAGAATAAGCGGGGAACATCATGAGAGAGGCTTGGTTCGTGGTTCATGTCATCATCAAGCATTACCCTCCCTGACCCTCCTCTCCGCCTCCGTCTTCAACTCCTGACACCACTCCTCGAACTTCCTCTGCAGCACATCCTTGTAATAATATTTCACAGCCCTCGCCAGCATCCCACCCTGACACTCCCAAGTCTTGACCCGACACTCATTCTCGCCCAGCTCCACAATCTCATGCCACCTCTCACTCTTCAGCCCCCTCGTCATGAACTTCCCCTCCCCAGTCCATGCCACTCTATACACTCTGCCCTGATGCCTCTCGAACGACCCATCATTCTCTAATATCTCCTTAGGCACATATGTCGACTGCTCCGGCGGCGTAGACATATCAGTCACTCTTAGCTTCGTATCTGTCACAGATTTCGGCTTCGAAGCGTCCATGACGACGTGGAAAGTGAACGAGGTGTCTTTGTGCAGGATCTGTTGAGCATCGCTGCTGATGTTGGGGGGTTGGGAGTGGATAGTGGCACGGGGGCAGAAAGTGTTCCAGTTGGGGTAGCTGGAAATGTCCCGGACGATGGAGAAGACGAGGGAGGCAGGGGCGGCGATGTGCGCGGACCCGTGCATGGAGAGGATGGTGGAGGAGCGGGCAACAATTACTGTGGTGAGGCCATTGGAGGGAGGCCAGGGTGGAGAAGTGGTATTGCTCATCTCGGCGAGGCTGTCGTCGGGGATTTGAGAAAGAAAAGTCTGAGAGTGTTATCCGGTCAATACGTGAGAGAGAGCATGCTCGACAGCAGATCTGCCAATGAAGACAGTAGCAGGCTCAGGCCAACGGATGATGATTATGCATCTGCCTCAGGTTTCCTTAGCTCATAGATACTCCGGCGCCAATTTTTGGAGTTATCTGGGAGCATGTTGCTGGCAAATCATTCCGCTCACGCATAAACAAATGACTTCTGCTCAGTGAAAGTCGAGGTCGTCATTGTTACCGTACGGGTATCATGTCTCGGTTAGCGCTTAGCGCGGCCAAGCCCACAGATGCCGCTAGCGTCAGTGACTCCTCAGATCCAAGGACAACGACAACTCACCACCATCAATCTGTACTGACCACCATCTATAGTCACCGAATATGTAAGTTCATGTGCAGTCAGACCCGGGTCCTTGCTGCAATTTGCTACTACATCCCTGAGCTATACGTCCCAACAGCGAGATGTAGCCCACGTCACGACTATGCACACCCCACCTACCTCTGCTCTTTATCATATAGCGATAACGGCTAATGAACTTGTTCCTACAGGGTCAACCTACGCACTCAAAAGCGGCTCGCCGCCTCCGTCTCTGGCTGCGGCCAGCGCAAGATCTGGCTCGACCCGAACGAAGTTAATGAAATCTCCAACGCCAATTCTCGTCAAACAATCCGCAAGCTCATATCCGATGGCCTCATCATCCGCAAACAAGTCACTATGCACTCGCGTGCCCGTGCTCGGGAGTTGACTGCCGCGAGGCGTATTGGGCGACACCGTGGGTTTGGTAAGAGAAAGGGTACTGCGGATGCTAGGATGCCTAGGTACGTTTACAGTGTCGCCCCGAAGCCTAGATCTAGTTATCAGCACCGGATGGAAGTGCATCATACAATGGCTAGGAGACCGGATGATCATGTAAATGCTAATGCACTGCTGCTGCTCGTAGCCAAGTCCTGTGGATGCGTCGCCTTCGAGTACTCCGCCGTCTACTGGTCAAGTACCGCGCCTCTGGCAAGATCGACAAGCATCTTTACCACGAGCTGTACCACTTGAGCAAGGGTAACACTTTCAAGCACAAGCGCGCCCTGGTTGAACACGTAAGTGCTCCTCGATGCCTTTGGACCAACTCTCTAAAGGCCTAACGCATACTTCATTGTAAAGATCCATCAAGCCAAAGCCGACAAGACCCGCGAGCGTCTACAGAAGGAGGAGGCGGACAGGAAGCGTGCACAAGCCAAGGCAGCCCGTGAACGACGACAGGAGCGTGTGGAGGCGAAGAGGATTGCTATCACTGGTGAAGATAAGGAGGAAGAGAAGTAAGCATACATGAAGGGGGAGTGGTTCGAGGAGCTTGGGGAGGGATTTGCTGCTTGAGATCACGATGGACGGTAAGGCAGAACAACAGGACGAAGCTACCGGGTCATCAACGGGGTGACACTCACTCAAGGCCATTGTTCATGTGATTGAACAAGCTCGTAGCACTTGCATGAAGCCTTCCATTTGAGTATCACTGTGCGAACATGTGGTGGACCTGCTATGACTCGACAGTCCAGCACAAACGCGACATTGAATGAATTTTGGTGAGTACAATTCTTCCATCCCGCCCTATCCACAACTCCGAGGTAGACACGAAGTGATGCCTCAAAGAAATCATGAGCTTTGACTGGTGGTGAAGCTTGCAGAAATTAGTTCTATATCCCGGCTAAAGCTCGGTGATTCTTTTGAGCCGAGGCAGGACGTAAAGAGCAAACACTTATTTGGACGAGCGATTGTATGGACCTCCTAAACATGTCTACTCTACTCGAGTAATCATACCCATCGCATGCCGCGGTAGTAGAAGCGGGATGTCGACGATTGGTTCGCACAGCAAGAACGGGTCAGGGAAGAGGAAAGACGCCGAGGAGGACCTGGACGAAGAAGACGACCAAAGGCGTAAAGATATTGAAGAACGTGACGAGTTCGCCAAGCGTCTCAATAAGAAAGATGCGGAGAAGACAAAGAAGCTTGTAGAAGATCGTTCCGGCACCAAGGAAGGCAAAGATGCAGCGCGGCGAAGAGCTCTGGCGGATGATGCGGCAGCGAGGGAAGCGGCGATGGGAGACCTGCGGATACGGTCACGGCAATCGTATTTGCAGAAGCGAGAGCAAGAGAAGCTAGCTTTGCTGAGAAAGCAAGTCAGCGAGGAGACCGAAGAGTTACGGACAAATCCTGATCTGTCACGGCGCGAGAAAGATGAGTTTGCAAAGAATAAGACGGTGCTGGACATTGCGGAGGAGAGGCTACGGATCGACGACTACAGGGATGGGTATACGATGCCTGAGGACTATATCACGGAGAAGGGTAAGATCGACCGGAAGAAGAAAGAGGAAGCTCTCTACAAGCGATATGTGGAAAGGGATGAGAAAGGCCAGGAACGCTACGTTACTGAGCAGGAGGAATGGGAGCGAGAGCAGACAGCAAAGGCCAAGGCGCAGATTGCAGAGAGGGAAAGGACGGACCCAGGAACCTATGAATACGTCTTTGACGATGCTCAAAAGATCAACTTTGTCTTGGATCAGAGACTAAACAGCGACTTCAAGCCTATGACTAAAGAGCAACAACGATTGCAATCTCAGCTCAAAGAAGCAGAGAAGAAGGCACAGACTATCGAAGATACCCGCAAGAGCCTCCCAATATTCCAGTACAGAGAGCAATTACTTGAGGCCATCGGGCAATACCAGGTCTTGATCATTGTTGGCGAGACCGGTAGCGGAAAGACTACGCAGATCACCCAATATTTGCGAGAAGGCGGCTACTGCAAAGACAGCCTTAAGATTGGCTGCACTCAACCGCGGAGAGTAGCGGCAATGAGCGTTGCGGCTCGCGTCGCCGACGAGATGGGAGTCAAAGTGGGCAACGAAGTCGGATACTCGATACGTTTCGAAGATGCTACTTCGGATAAGACAGTAATCAAGTACATGACAGACGGGATGCTGCTGCGAGAGTTTCTTACTGAGCCTGACTTGGGAGGCTATAGTGCGTTGATGATCGACGAGGCACACGAGAGAACGCTGCATACGGATATCCTATTTGGTCTGGTCAAGGACATTACTCGCTTTAGACCAGAATTGAAGCTTCTAATCTCCTCAGCTACTATGGATGCGCAGAAGTTCGCTAAGTATTTCGATGACGCTCCTATCTTTAATATCCCCGGACGCCGATACCCTGTCGACATACATTATACACCTCAACCTGAAGCCAACTACCTTGCCGCCGCCGTCACCACTATATTCCAGATCCACATCTCCCAAGGTGCAGGCGATATCCTGGTCTTCCTCACCGGTCAGGAAGAAATCGAAGCTGCGGAGCAAAATCTACAGGAGACAGCCCGAAAACTTGGCTCCAAAGTCCGAGAGCTCATCATCTGCCCCATCTTCGCCAGCCTGCCCGCTGATGCTCAACAAAAGATCTTCGAGCCTACTCCACCAAACGCTCGAAAAGTCGTCCTAGCCACCAACATCGCCGAAACCAGTCTCACAATTGACGGCATCGTCTATGTCATAGACCCTGGCTTCGTCAAAGAGAATGTCTACAACCCCCGCACCGGCATGGAATCCCTCGTAATAACTCCCTGCTCCCGCGCCTCTGCCAACCAAAGAGCAGGTCGCGCAGGTCGTGTTGGCCCAGGGAAATGCTTCCGCCTATACACCAAATTCGCGTACCACAACGAACTCGACGAGAACACCACCCCCGAAATCCAGCGCACCAACCTCAACTCCGTCGTCCTCCTCCTCAAATCCCTCGGCATCAACGACCTCATCGAATTCGACTTCATGGACCCCCCACCCGCCGACACCCTCATCCGCGCCCTCGAACAGCTCTATGCCCTCGGCGCCCTCAACGACCGCGGCGACCTCACCAAAGTCGGGCGGCAGATGGCCGAATTCCCCACCGACCCCATGCTCGCCAAAGCGATCCTCGCCTCCGCCAACCACGGCTGCGTCGAGGAAGTCCTCTCCATCATCGCCATGCTCGGCGAAGCCTCCGCGCTCTTCTACCGCCCCAAGGACAAGAAAATCCACGCCGAAAGCGCCCGCGCCCGCTTCACCATCAGGGAAGGCGGCGACCACTTCTCCCTCCTCAACATCTGGAACCAGTGGGTCGACAGCGACTTCAGCTACGTCTGGAGCCGCGAAAACTTCCTCCAACAACGCTCCCTCACCCGCGCGCGCGACGTCCGCGACCAGCTCGCCAAACTCTGCGACAGAGTCGAAGTCACCATCTCGACGGTAGGCGCGGGCGACATCGTGCCCATCTCCAAGGCCCTCACCGCAGGCTTCTTCCCCAACGCGGCGCGCCTGCAGAAGGGAGGGGACAGCTACCGCACGGTGAAGAACGGCATGACGGTGTATATCCACCCGAGCAGCACGCTGATGGAGGTTAATCCCCGGTGGGTGCTGTACTACGAGCTGGTGCTCACGAGCAAGGAGTATATGCGTAGCAATATGCCGATCCAGCCGGAGTGGCTGGTTGAGGCGGCGCCGCATTTCTATAAGAAGAAGGATTTGGAGGCGTTGGGTGTGGGGAGGAAGATGCCGCGGACGGAGGGGAAGAGCGTGCTCTGAGGGTGAGGGATTGGACAAGCTGGCCCTTTTGGGGTGAGGCTGCTTTTTGAAGGCGCAGGGAGTCTCGCTGAAGTATCCTATGCTGGGGGAGCATGCAGCGAGAGCATGGAGACGCGGAAGATGCAGCGCGAACTCGTACCGAGAAGCAGGACCCTGTTCGAGTGTGTGTGGCTCTGCGAAAAATTCCACGGGCGTAGCTCGTGGAGGGATCTGAAACAATTGCGTTCAGGCATTGCAAGGTGGTGGACGACGGACGTTGGCATGACGGTGCGGTATGGGTGTGATCGAGCATGTCAGGGCGTTATTGCACAACATATAGCAGGATTAGCCAAGATACCCCTTTCAAGTTCTCACAATTTTAGGCGAAGGAAAGCAATACCACGAGGCGACCATCCAAAAACCCATAATCATTCAATTTGCTCATGTATCCAGCCCATCCCATGCCCGTTACCCAACCCTCGCTTTGCCGCTCCCAAACCAACAAATGCATAAAACTCACCACCCACCACCCCCAAACGCCCCCTCCACCTCCTCCCTCTCATCCTCCATCTCCCAATCCCCCACCCCCTCCACGCCTCCAGGCCACACCCCGACCTCCTCCTCCCCCAGCCAACGCCGCACCACACACCGATCCTGATACCGCCCCTGACACACCTTCCTCCGCATCAGATGCTTGAACCTCGGCCCCAGCGGCCCGCTCACATAATGGTGCTGTCCCGCGAACTGGTACTGCCTGCTGTCGGACGCGGGATACAGCTTGTCGCCCCAGTGGCCGTTGTAGAAGAACCAATTCGTGGGGGCGTGGGGGGTGTGGGTTGAGGGGGTAAGGCGCTCGGGGGTGGGGGTGTGGTTTGATTGGGGGAAGGGGGTTGAAGGGGGAAAAGGGCTTGAAGGGGCGGAGGAGGAGGGAGGGGGGGAAGCAGGGGTGTAGGTGTAGGAGAGGGTGTTGAGGAGGGGATCCCAGAGCGGGCCGCGGTCTGTTTCGTCGCGCAGGATGCCGAAGGGGAGGATGTATGGGTGGACGCCGGGGGTAGCGTACATGGCGTGGGTGCCGGTGGCGGAGTAGATGACTGGCTATGAGTCCGAGGGTCAGATCAACTGACTCTTGCAGACGGAGGCCCTAAAGGATGGAGTTGGTAGGGTAAAGACAGGGGCTAGCTTACTCTCTTCCCCATTTTCTCCACCGCATCATATGTGTAAGCCGTTCCGAAAAAATGCTCACTGAAGAACACGACTTTCGGTTTTCCGTGCTGGAAGCGCACCAGTGAATGCTCCCAATCGCCAACATGGTTCCCGAAGCGGACGTTTAGGACTTTTCTACCGAGGTTGTAGCTGTAAAAGTAGAACCAGAAAGCGTCAACGATGCCGTGGCCTTTTTTCACGACTATCAGAACGGCAGGTGCATCGCTACGGCCACCTCGCAATGGGCGTTTTCGTGAGATTCGTGCATCGGAATGGGGATGTTGGGGCAGAGCATTGTGTGGGTTTTCGGCAGTGACATTGGGAACATTCTTTTCGCCCCCGAGCCAGTCTGGGCGCTCTTCGACATTGTCATCGCTCTTGAGATAGACGAAGCGTCCTTTGTCGTATTCGTCCAGGTCAGCGAGGTTCGACAAATTAAGATTCTCGGTTCGTGAAAGGATGGGTGTGTAGTTCAGGTTAGGGGTGACGTGTTCGAGATGCTCTGCCATGTCGCAAGGCCAGAATTCTTCACCGGAGAAGAGGTGCACTAGCGGTGCATGTTCGAAGACGTAGTATGGTATTTCATTGACCACTCTGGAGTCGCTTGACCAGTCTTTCGGCGTGGTTTTACGGCAATCGCCCGTGTCGTATAAGTATTTCTCATCTCCAAGTCCCGACATTCTTCGAGGATCAGGCGCCCACTGAATTGTCCCGCACACTCCAAACCATTTGCAGGGCCAATGTTGCGTATTGCCCGGATCCTCGTCCACCGCATCTTCTGCAATGCGTTCTGTTCTAGTCTTCGAGCCTGTAATGGCGGCAGGATAGTGTAATAGCACTGACTTCACCTCTTGTAGATTCTGCCTTATGCTTGCGATAAGCTTCTGGATTGCAGACGGTGGGGCTGGCGAGGGCTCAGAGGGCAAGATTGTGTTGTGAATCTGGTTTTGCTGCGTGCGCAAACTCTCATCCTCTTCTCTCAGTATTGTGTTGCCATTGCTGCCTTTCGATTCCTCTAGCCTGCCTGGACTCGAGGGTACCTCGATCACCAGAGGCTGGGTGTCATCGCCACTGGAAAGGAGGGAGGAGCCGGAGAAAGGGGCGAACGGAGGCGGAGGAATAGAGACGGGAGGCGAGAATTCAGGTAGCAATGGCGACTGGGCGCCGCCGTAAGCTTGAACAGACATGACGAGAGCAAGCTTTCGAGATGAGTTGGAAACCCAAGGGGTTCCAAGGCAGGTTTCTAGGTTCAATTGTCAGCACTGCTCTCGAACTTGTGACCCTGCGGCGGACAGGACAGCATATATACACACTTCTCAAGCTGCAATGAGAGCCAGGACCCAATTACAATTTCAACACGGATACAAAAGCATGGTGAGCGAAAAGGGTATCTACAGTCTGAACTGAGCACTAAGCTTGGTGAATAATTATGGCACGAAGTCGCCGGAAGCCAGCTTCTCAGGATATGAGAGCATAAAGAAGGACAATCTCTGTAACCTCCAATATTGTATTGAATAATCTGACCCGCAGAATTGTAAGCACAGCTTTGGGCGCCTCAAACAGACAGACAGATAATCGACGGATCCGGTCGCCGACGACCGCGTCAGCCTAGCCCCTACGGAGATAAGCCTGCGGACTGATAAGATAGCCGAGTGGCGCTAGGGAAAGCTTACTTGGCGTAGTTGGAGGACCCTGAACAAGATGATGGTCTTGCATTTTCTCTGTCTAGATGTGATGCTGCGGACTACTCGTATAATTCGATGTTAGTCTGGCGGGTGAAAATTTAAAGTTAGTAGTATCTCAAGTTTCACGTTCCATCTCTCTGTGTTGATGGTGAGCCGTTGTGGACAGCTTTTTACTTCAGAATGATTCAAATTCTCGTAGTCATTATCTTTTCTACAACTAAGACGTCCAATAAGCCATCGTATCAGTTATTTCGGAGATTCTGACCGTTGCACGTACCTAATGCTGCTCCAGAAATGTCCCGTAGCAACATCCCAACTCCTACAGTCACCACTACGGTCTCAACGTCCTCCAATCCAGAATAACTCGAAAGGCAACTCTCTTCCCAAGATGGGCGAACAATTAACACCGTCCACGAAACGACCCTACTCTGATGTCTCCGACTCCGACTCCGAATGGGAATACGAGTACTCTACTACGGAAACAGAAGTATTAACCCCCGTAGCCTTGTGCCTTCTTGAACCACACTAACAAACCCAGTCCTTTTATGTAACCCTCGACCTCTCCTCGCACTCCAACTCTACTCTGCACCATCCCAGCAAGCGAAGACTCAAGCACAAGACCAAAACCGGTATCCCAGCCAATGACAGGCCTCCACACCCCATCACAATCGACAATGTCGAAGTCACAGCCCCAGCACCCGAACCACCATCGAATCAACCAACTTCTCCAGTTCCAGAACAACCGCCAAGTCCCACCCCCGATGAAGGCCTAGAGCGTATCCAGATCCTCGATCTCCACAGCGAAAACCCGCTCATATCCTACCAAGGCGCCATTTACAGCTGTACCTGGACCGAGCCCTTGGGCACAGATGTCCTACTCACAGCATCTCCGGACCAGATTTCAGGGGCAGCGCCAGTCCATGGGAAAGAACCGTCGCCGATCCTTGCCTGGTCGAGATTGCGCCTGGTTGCGAAGCCCGTAAAGCTAATACCGCATGAGCAGGAAAAGAGAAGCCGAAAGGAGGATTTGCTGGCTGACGGGACGAGGATCCCTGGTACAGAACCAACATCAGCACGGCCAACAAACCTGCAAGACCGTCCACCCTCGCCAGCACCAGCTCTGGGAATCGTTGCCCAGCCAGCAGCCGCAAGAGGAAGCACTCTTGACCCTAACCCTTCAGCCCCTGCACCTGCCCATGGACAGCCAAACCCGACGGCAGATCCGCAACCCACGGATGCACCATCAGTAGATATCCAACTCCCGCGCCTCGACCCCGCAAGCACTGTACCCCCATCCGCCTCTCCAACAACACCTCTCCCACCACCTCCTCCACCAGCCCACCAGCCCGTCATCACATCAACCACATCATCAACCACCCCCAATCTAACCACCAACCCCCCACCTCCCTCCCCTCCCCAATCTCCACCACCACCACCCCTCCCCCTAATCACCCTCCCCTCCCACGCCTCCCACAACCGCACCACCCAAGCCTCCTTCCTCACGGCCCTCATCCACGCCAAACGCGCCCGCGGCGAGACCGATCACGTGACGCTGCACGCGCCCAAGCCGCAGGGCACGGGGTGGCGCGCGCAGAAGAAGGCCAAGGAAAGGGCGAAGAAGCGGGAGGAGAAGAAGCGGGTGGCGTTGGTTGAGGAGGGCGAGGGAGGGGGGGAGGCAAGAAGTCGGGGGGTTGTGGAAATGAGAGCGAGCACGGGGCAAAGGGGAAGGGGACGGTCGAGGGGAGGGGCGAGAGGAGGGAGAGGTGGACGGGGAGGTGGGACTGTTGAGGAGAGCGGCAGGGCATGACATACGAGCGATCGTAGGGCGGAGAGGCTGGTGGAGGAGCTCGCCCGTGGAGAAGGGACTGCGCAGTCAGGAGGGCATACGGCCACAATGAGAGCGCCTGCTGCAGTAACGAACCCGAACATCCTGGCATCTGACGCTAGGGGTATGGCGACTACGGGCGCGGATGCCCAGACGGCGACTGTGGGCAACGCAGACGGCCCCCCTACATCTCTGCAGCCAGGGGTAGCTGACGACTAGAGGTACAATCTCGATGAATGCAATCAAATGATACATCACTTAACATCCACTGACGGCGACCAAAGCAGTAGAAGTCCGACACTGTGCAAACTATCGCAGATCCGCAGTCAGAAGGGCATACGCCCAGAGAGGAAGCGCGCTGCAGTAACGAATTCCAACACTCTGGTATCTGACGCTGGAGATATGGTGACTACGGGCGCGGAAGCACAGGCGGCGATCCCCCTGCATCTCTGCGCCCTGAGGTAGCTGACAGCTAGAAGCAACAATCTCGTTGGGCATAATGAAATGGCATCATGGCTTGATATCCACTGACGGCGACTAAAGCAGTAGGACATCGACATAGTGCAGTATATCGCAGTTGCGCAGCCAGGAGGGCATACGGCCAGAGAGGCTGCGCCTGCTGCAATGACCAATCCTAAGGTAACATTCTGACATCTGACGTTGGAGTCACGCCGACTGCGAGTGCGGAAGCACAGACGATGATTCTGGAGAGGGGAGGAGGCTCTGCGTCTCGAGAAGCGGACAGTCAGAAGCACAATCTCGATGGATACAATCAGATGATGTAATAGTTTGATGTCCACTGCTGGCAATCACTTCATGCAAGGTAGTAGAACGTCGAGTGCATCGCAGACAGAGCGCCCCAGCCCACACCTCCCCGAGTTGCAGTGGCCATCCCTCAGCGTTTTAACCATCATGTATACTTTCAGGACACCGCCCAAGTCGAAGGAGGTAGCGCGAGCTTTTCCGCTTCCGAGATTCACTCCATCCCATACGTCGGCGCGGTACACTGTGCACTTCTGCTGAAGAGGCGAACTTTTCAAGCATATGGTGTGCTCTGATACAGCACCGACACAGAGATCGGGGGCGGAGGAGAGGGCTTTGATGGCTTTTAGGGATTCGTTGATAGATCAAGTCATCTGTTCGGGCCGGAGGGTGGGATAGAAGAGGCTTGTAGGGGAGAAGGAAGGGGATGTGTTGGTAGAGTGTAGAGGAGTGGGAAGAGGGCTTAGGTTGGATGGGGGAAAGGGTTGGAAAAGTTGCGGAAGAAAAATGCTTGGAGGAAGGGAAAGGTCGCAGGATGTGGCATGGTAAGGACAAGACTAAGGATGGGGTAACAGGGCTTACTATCTATTTTACTGGCTAAATTATCTTACCTTTGTCGACTGCGCGCTTGCGCGGACTTCATGGCTCTTGAATTTGATAGAAAAAGATGACTTACCTGATTAGATTGTTGATTTGCCTTAGCCGGTCTTGCCGCTAAACACTGTAGTCATTAACGGTATGGAAGGAAGGGCTTCGAGGACTTGGGACGGCGGAGAGGAAATCGAGACGGGGAGAACATCGAGGTGGGGAGGGTATCGAGGCGGGGAGGGATTCGACGCGGGGAGGGATTCGACGCGGTGAGGTTCGAAGACGTGGGCGAGGAAGGAAGGAAAGGAGACGGTAGACGGGGTGAAATGCGGCGTGAGCGAACAGATCGCGATAAGGAGGGACGAGGAGGAAGGCGATTGTCGGACGCGGCGAAGGTGAGTACGAGAGAAGTGGAAGGGGGGCTTCTATGGGTGTCGTACACAGGCTAGGAGGATCGACCGCCGTAGAGGAGGTATCGACTCGGTGTGGGGAGGGAACTATTGTCAACAGATAGTGTTTCAGGCACAGCATACCAAGCGCCAGTTGTGCCATCCGTGCATGCGGATAGCAGATGACAAAGGGAAGAGACCACTACCTGATCCGTCTATCATTTTGCCCCAGCTCAAAGCCCGCCGTGATATCCACCACTGGAGTTGCCCGAGCAGTCCGTTCGGACAAGATTGGCAAGTATCCCTAAAATGGATTTGCAGTAGCCGGGCGGTTCCCCTTGGTAGCTGCCTTATTCGGCGGTATCAAGCTCGTCGTGGGCCGGGATTGGGGATCCAACATCGACTTCGGCGCCATTAGAAGAGATATTCAATCGGCTGAACTTGGTGGAAATACCTTTACGGTCGTCTCCGTTGCGATCGTCATCGCGATCATCGTCTTCACGACGGTCGCGAACATCCTTCATCTCCCGGTCGCGGTCATCGGGGCTTCGAGAGCGGTCACGGTCCCGTCTATCATAGTCGCGCTCACGACGGTTGTCTTTACGCGGAGAGTGATCGCCACGGCTTCGACGGGGAGGAGTTGGTGTACGTCCGCGACGGGGAGATCGCTCTCGTCGACCACCTGGACCAGCGTCACGACCAGAACCAGAATCAAAGCGCCAGGATGCTGAAGGTGGCGTACGGGCCCACTAGGATTCAGATTAGCCGAATTATGTAGTCTAGCTTGCCTGGCAGGTATTGGTACTTCAATCTTCAGCAGGTCGTCGCGACCAATACGCTTATTGTGCATCTCGTGATAGGCGTCATCCGCATCACGGCGACTCTCATATTCCACAAATGCAAAGCTATGACAAGTCAGTAAATGTCAAGACTTTGCCAATCCAAACTTACAGTCTGCTTGAAGCGCTCCTCGGAGCTGGGATGTCGCAGCGCACGAGGCGTCCATAACTTTAAGGCAGCATGTTAGACTCTGATCGCGGTGCGGAGAGGAGGAGAGCTGGAAGAGGAGGAGGAGGAGAATGAGGTGGAGGGAAGGGCGGATAACGACGCCGTGAGACGTTCTTCGGCGCTCGACAAGGTTGACAGGGAGGGTTAAAGGGATGTAGAACGGTGTTGGGCGGTCGATCGAGGGAGGGATCGAGGGATGGAGAGAGGGGAGGGTCAAGACTCGACTCGAGCAACGTCTTGATGGTGAGGAGGAGGACGGAGGGCCTCGAGTAGTAGGACGATTCGTATCATCGTCGGTCTTGGACATACCGTTCGAATTCATAGGCAAGGTCTCGGGCGCGTGTGCCGTGGCCGAAGCCAGTCACGTAGAGCGTTTGGCCACCACGAGACATATCGAGTGCTTGTATTCAATGCAATGTATGTGTCTTAGTACGTCCACAAGTATTGTGGACTGTTTGGAGTCTGATACTAGAGCGTTTGGAAAGTTAATAGGTGTAAGTAGTTCAGGTACGAACAGGAGCTTTCCACTAGCAGATTTAGCGGCAAAACTCTTGGCATTTCATATAACGTGCACGTGATTTTACCTCGAGAGCTCCAGTCTTCGAATCACTTCACGAAAGTATGTGACCGCTTTTGATTGCCGCAGTGACAGCAGCTCTTTTCAATCTGTCAAAGCTTTGACTTGATTTGTCTTATGTGATTCTACAGATAATCTTTCCTTTAGTCTTGTTGCTTTCCATAAGCTCATGTGCCTGGACAATATCCTCCCAGTCGAAGACCTTCTCCACAAAGATCTTGAAGCTACCGTCCTGAAATTTGGGCATTGCATGTTCCTCCAATCGATCGCGCAATTTTCCTTGGTAATCTTCATCCCTTGATCTCAGACTGCTTCCCTCAAACCTGACTCGTTTCATGATGAAAGGACTAATGTCCACACCATTAGGTAGGTTGATCCCTCCCATAGCACCCAAATGCACGATGCGACAGTCTCTACCCGCTGCGTTAAGATTGCCTTGGAAATAAGACGCGCCGACAAAGTCGATGATGATGTCAACGCCCTTACCGTCGGTCGCTTTCAGGATCTCCTTCGACCAGTCTTGGGTATGGTAATTGAAGCCAGCAGTTGCACCGAGTTCCCTCGTGCAGAAGTCAATCTTCTCCTGAGACCCCGCTGTTACATAGATAGCTGAAGCCTTGTCAGCTTTCGAGAGTTGGATACCTGCGATTGATACGGACGAAGCGCCGGCGTGCCAGAGGATCGATTTGCCTGGAGCGAATTCACCGACCAGGTAGAACGCTTGCGTCGCCGTTATCCATGCCTAAAGATAGATCAGTACAGAGCAGACATTGAAAGCGCGAAAGTTCACGCGGAGGCCTATATACTTCCGGGATACCCGCTGCTTCTTCCCGAGACAGATGTTCAGGCTTATGAAGAAGCATGTGAGTCGATACGGCTATGTACTCGGCGTATGCGCCTACGTATAAGGTCAGCATGTCTACGTTTTTCCCATTCCCTTTTTAGCAACGATAGTAGTGACTGAAGGACCTTGGATGGGGATCGTGCGGCTCGTTGCTGTACTGGCAGCCCAAGAATTCGTTGCTAGATTCCATTGCTCAAGCAGCCATGCAGCCATGCAGCAAGTCATGCTTGTCAGTGAGAATATCACCGTACTACATACCTCCATAAGCCAATCCAAAAACCTCGTCTCCAACCTTAAAGCCTTTCTCGGCGTCACTGCCAAAACTCTCAATGATCCCCGAGAACTCCACGCCCAGCGTCTTCGGCGCATGGGAGGGAACAGGGTACATCCCCATCCGCTGCAGAAGGTCCATGCGATTCAAGCCAAATGCCTTGACTTTGACGATGGCATCTGTGGCTTTTGGTTGAGGTTTGGGAGTTTGGTCGTTGATGAATAGAGCAGAGGCAGGAGCCGGGCCCTTGCTTTCTTTGATGTCTAGGCAGAATAAGTATCATTGTAAAGTAACATTAACAGGTACAGGGACGGTAGGTTTTGGAGGCTTACCGACTGCTCGCATTGTTCCACCCATGCTTTCGGGACTTGGTGGCGAATTCCGAAGTTGAGGAATGCTAACGAAAAGGGATTTTCGTGTAATCCTGTGATGAATTCGTAGAACAGTAGAGAATGGAGAGAGGATTGTTGCCCGCCAATGCTACTGAAGGCTTGAGGGGCGGACTACATAGGATGAAGAAAGTGCAGAAACTCGTTAGAATTTCACAATTGTAGCGAAAGGATCCATATGTAATAATTGTTGAGGAGGAGATCGATTACAAATCTGCAATGTGGCAAGGAAATAATACTTTTGAGGTAATGGATTGTGTAATCTCACTCAGCGGAACGATTATCTATTTATATCCTGCCGAGGCCGCAGCACCCGGAAATGGCTTAAGCAAAAGTACAGACCATGCTCAGAGTAGGTCGACATTGCAGCAGGATGAACTGCAAAATTTCGAACATCGAGATGAGAGTTACGAGGGGTCAGATTTGTTTCGAAATAATCTAAGCTGGCTGCGCAAGGCGCTGGTGACATCGTGATGCATCAAAGACAAATCCTGGCCAGAAGGAACTACATGTACGTGAGCGTTCGTGGAGCGATAAATTGATCATTTTATGGCATTGTCGCTAGCTATTCACATCGGTGGTATCTGCATAATGCGTAAGTGGTACTGACAACGCCGGACACACACAGTACCGAGACCGGCTGACTATTCATCTTCTGTTCAATCAGGGAGCAAGAATTTGTTAATAGCTTATCAACGACAGTTCGTCTCTTCAAGCTATGCTGTAAAGCTTGATCAAATCCGCTAGCTTTGAGCACTCGTTCGAGTAGTTGAGCGGAGCTGCGCTCGATACTTGGTAGCGCACCCTGGAGCTATGATTAGCCTTGCAGCTTTTACGACGCACGGATATACTGACCTCTGCTGGTCCTGAAAATTGTCCATCTTGGCCCGGCATTTGAAGACCCACGTCTGACAGTTGGCGTTTTGGAAAATGTTGTCTTTCGCGGCTGTATCGCCGCTGTCAACAAGCTCCATAACCTGGTCAGCTTTCTTGCCCATGATCATTTGGCCGACGTCGTCGAAACAGCTGAGCCATATTTGACCAGTGTAATCGCTGACGTTGATAGACATGATGTATCGGTGCTCAGGTTTCGGATGATTCTTGTCACATCTCTCACATCGCCACTCTCCAGGCACGTTCTCAAACACCTTCTTGTTGCAAGTTTCCGATAGGCAAGCCGGATATGAGAAGTTATCCTGCTTGACGTAGATTATTGTGGCCTTCATGGTAAAGTAGTCCGTTTCTTCTGACATGCCCAGGTTTTCTTCCTTGACCTGAAGGATGGTCTTCAGAGGATCGCCACGGCCGCCAGCGGCAGACATGGAACCGCCCATCTCGGCGTGTGATGCAAATTTGTCGTTTTTTCCTTGAGCAACGTACCAGCCTTTGAGTTTGTGTGCTTCGTCAATATCCGGATCGATAGTCATTGAACCGGAACTCAGTAGACTCAAGCTTCGGCCGCCAAAATCGGAGACTTTGACGCCCTTGAACGCCACTACTGATTCGGCCGCGACATCGAAGGTAGTTGCTGTGTTGCCCCAGATGGTTAAGCGCACCGAGTAGCCAGTATTGTCCACAAGGGTCAGCTCTCGCTTGTCATATGGTTTGCTGGTTGTCTTGGAAGTAATCTGGGATGTCTCTGTAATTTCCTTAAGGATACCGATTGTGTCGATGGTGGTGTCTTTCTCAACCGTCTGGAGATCTCCGATAGTTGTGAAATTGAATCGCACCTGAGGTACACCGTCTTGCTCCTCGGCCTAGATGCTTATTTAGCTACCAGCAGCTGCACAACACAAGCCTACACGAACCTTCTCGACAAGTGTATCCCGTTCGAAGGTGAGCTCGTAGTCGTTATTCAGGTTCGTGAATTGCTTCTTCGCTAGCTGTACACGGCAGGGGCTTGTAACGTAGTACACTCCGCCTTCTTGGAAAAGCTCGTATAAAGCGTCGCATTGATCGTTGAAACCTGTGCCACGAATCTCCCCGCTCTCGTCTAGAAGGTTGACGCTGAACAGCTTGCCTTCTCCGTTTTTGTTATGCCAAGTCTTGATATCTGACTTGTTGGTACAACGTGCCTTGATGGTCCATTTATGAGCATACGGTGAGAGGGCTTCTATGGGATAAATATTTGCGTGGGCGCTCGAGCTGGCGTGGGTCCTCGACGGTAACGACTGCTGCTGTTGCTGCTGTTGTGCTTGGGGCTTGTTTCCGTAGAAGCCATTCGTGCTCATCGTCGTTGACGCTTGTGGTTGGCCATCTTCGGGCTTGGAGTCCAAGGCTTTAGGCTCGCCTATCTTTTCGCAGGATCCTAGCTCTTCTAAAACTTCAAGATCGAGAACAATGATAATCCTGTCCTCAAAGTCAATATCGATGCCACTGAGGCCCGGAGCAGACTTGCCTCTTCCCCTTGACCTGGTTTGCTTGGAAGGATTTTAGACGCACAAAGCAGCCCTTGATCAGCTTTCCCTCATTTACGACATGGTTTGCCTCTGTGTACTGTCAGAGGACGTCTTGAAGACTCTCAAGCGGCCGTTGAGGAGGAGAAACGCTTACGGGTTGCCAGCATGCTTTGGACGAAATTCAGGATATCGCTGAAGACCACTCGATAACGTTCTGGCGCACCCTGTTGGCCAGCAAGAGGCTTGACTTGGACGCATTGTAATACAGGCTGTGAAACAGCGCTGTTTGGGTCGTCGCCGGAATTGAAGATCGCACTTCAACCGCATGAGTATTGGCCCTACGGCAAGGTTGGTCCAGTACTTACTTCAAAGAGCCCTGATTTACTTGTGCAGCTGCATTAGCCGTCATTTTGTAGTCAAACGGGGTTTTGGGGCGGAATGTTGGCAGAGCGGTTGGTGCATCTGAGGGTAGAGTTAAAAGCTAAATACAGCAATATCGGAGGTTACCTTAACGCGTCGAGCGTGTAGAGCCGCGTTTTGCCCCACTACCCAGCAGGGCGGGGTTCAGCTAGGGTTCAAACTGCCGCCGAATAACCCGACGTCCCTTGCGTTCCTCTACAACTTGCTACTTTACCACACCAGACAAGCGGAGAGGCTTAAAATTGACAAGCTTCACCATGGCGGACGAGGAAGTTGCTACGAAAGCTCCAGAAAGCGATGCTCCGGAGAAGAGTGTCTTCCCAGGCGATACGCCAGCCCAGGAAGGACCGACACTAGGGGCAAGTTTACAGTGACCATGGATAAACAACTACTACCACTAAAGATTGTTCAGGAGCATTGTGTGACTGATCGGCCGTCTCGTGAGCTCACCGTCTTCTTCACCACTGGGCCAGACTGAGACGAGCTTCAAGCTGCTGGTGAACCAAGTGGCGTGGGTTGGATGATTGGCACGCAGGATATCAGGCGCAGGGCTTACACATGAGATATAGGAGATATCAAAGATCGCAGACATTGAGGCATGGAATTTTCAGTATCCCAAGATATTTCTTCCGCTGACTATCACTCTTCAAGGTCTACATCACCAAACCGAGCGACTATCCACATCTTCCCTCAAAGCTCCTACTTTTCTTGAGTAGCGGGACTGGTGTCCACTCGAAGAACAATCAGCTACAAGCTGACCAATATGCGAGCGAAGGATTTCTGGTGGTTATGCCCGATCAGTGCGTAACGCGGAACATCTGAGCTTGAGAGTACCTCCTCTAACGGCAGGCGGTCGGTAAGGTTTCACGGTGATCCAGCGCCCAATACGACCACAGGTCCGAACACCGATCCTGAAGCAACTTCGTCTGTATTGGACAAGGTTAAGCTGGGTGTGGCCGAGACGGCAAAGTCTTTCATGTTGGATATGTGGCTGGCACGGCAAACTCAGGAAAAGGTCCTGCCTGTTATACAGAAGGTGATAGAAGGAGCGAAAGAAGAATTTGCTGATGCGGTCGCCAATGGCGGTGGCTTATATGCTGTAGGCTATTGCTTCGGTGGGAAGTATGTGCTTCTTCTTGGCTCTGAGTTGCCGGATACCGTGGCCCACGGTCAAGCTACCAAAGATGAGGAACAAGGCATGGCCAAATCAGGGCCTCAGATTAAGGCCGGCGCTATCGCTCATGGTATCAAAATCCTGGGTTCTCTGATGGGGCAGGTCGCTCACAGGATCCAGGAACATTGATTACCAAAGAGGACATAGAGAGTCTGAAGGCTCCCGTCTCAATGGCCTGCACGGGTAATTGCCCTTCGAGTCTCATTTGTGCTAGTGACAATGCTCACCATCCGTGTAGAGAATGACCAGCTTTTCCCAGACCATGTCCGGACAGAGGGTCAAAAAATCCTCGAAGAAAACCACGTCGAGCATGAGATACACGTATACCCTGGAGTTCCCCATGGTATATGAAGTAATGTCATTATCATGAATTCGTTGGTACTAACGGCCAGCGCAGGTTTTGCTGTCGTGGGAGAATATGAAGATCCGAAGATCAAGGAGGCACAGAGTTCGGCTTTCGAACAGATGCTCCAGTGGCTCAAGTCGCATTAGCTATGGCTATATAATGAGAGTCATAAACCATGATGCTCCAAGGCTTTGAAATGACAGAAAGTAGACTCAATTCATTATCATATTTTGTATTCGCAGTTCTACGTGACTTCACGCATCCATGAATTTGATTGAGGTCATGAATCCACATGTATGTCCAGAAAGTCGACTTCGGTGTTTGCCTTGTCACCTCACGCTATGACACACGCTTGCATTACAATGTGACTGTGTTTGAGTGTACTGTAATCTTCAAGTATGTCTGATCTCTCAAGAAGTCCTTCCACCTTCCCTTCACCCTGCTACCAACAACCCACCCGAGTTTGTTGGGCTTCACACATACCGCTGTAAACTAGTATGGCTTGCAAGCACATCAACGATGCTGGTATTGATCAGGGCAATCCGCACTGTTGTACGGCGTACGGCTGACGTCAATCCTCAGATCTTTGTCCACCGACCGCCACACAGTCCGTGTACCGGGAAGACTGTACACAATGTTTTGACTCTATAGTACGTTTGAGAAAACACGATATTCCGTCCATTGCCACCGTTGCTGACAATGTCGAAGGATGACGCTGCTGGGCTCGATGTGTGTCTTTACTGTTTCAACGGAGGTTGCTGCACTGAACGACATCATTCGAAATTACATTATCACAAGACAGAGCACCCTCTTGTGCTCAATATTCAGAGAACTAGGAAGAAAATCAACGTGGGTGATTCCCAATCTTCAGCCGTGTTGTGGGCGCCTGAGGCGATTCCGATCTCCTGCAACGCTGATCACCTTGTTGTCTAGCGGGACGAACCACCACAAAAGATATCAAAGCTAGCAATAGCAGCAGAGACTGAATCAGATCTCTATGACACTCGGACGCGCATCAAATGCTTCGTTTGCGGGGTTGATGATGTTGATCCAGCTGCCGGAAGGCTTCCAGGAATCGTAGACAGTGTGCTGAAAGCAAATACTTTCGCCAAACAGGCTGAAGTACAAGCATGGGAACAGGAAATGACGCCATGCGAGCATACGCTTTGCTTGAAACAAGAGCCGAGTCGCAAGATCGAGTCTCAAGGTAAGTCTACAATGAGACTCATATCTATACAAGTGAGCTGATGTACTAGATCTTGGGCACTGCTCGATGTGTGACCTAAAGGAGAATCTCTGGCTATGTCTTCAATGTGGGAACTTGGGCTGTGGTCGAGCACAATTCGGCGGATCTGGTGGCAATAGCCATGGTTTGAAGCATACAGAACTTACGTCCCACGCAGTAGCAGTCAAGCTTGGCTCCATTACCCCCGAAGGCACAGCGGATATCTACTGTTACGCTTGCAATGAAGAGCGAACGGATCCGGAACTTTCGAGCCATCTAGCGCACTGGGGCATTAACATCGCCGAGCGGGAAAAGACCGAGAAGAGTCTCACAGAGATGCAGATCGAGCAAAACCTCAAATGGGAGTTCTCGATGACTACTGAGGACGGCAAAGAAATGAAGCCTTTGTTCGGAGAAGGCTTTACAGGACTGAAGAATCTGGGCAACAGCTGTTATATGGCCAGCATCTTGCAATGTCTCTTTTCAATGCCAGACTTCCAACAGCGCTACTACCACCCACAGACATCTCCCCCAGACACGCCTAACCCAGCAGAAGACCTTGAGACCCAGCTTCGAAAGCTTGCGGACGGTATTCTTTCAGGCCGCTATTCGAAACCTGGCACCGATGTCATTGCTTCCGAGCATTCCCCTGAGATACCTCACCAAAAGGGACTCGCACCAGCCATGTTCAAACATTTGATGGGACGCGGCCATGAAGAGTTCTCCACTATGCGTCAGCAAGATGCTTTTGAGCTCCTCCTTCACCTCTTCAAACTCATCAGCCGTTCACAGCGCCCTAGCTCTCTCCAAGATCCCGTACAGTGTTTTCGCTTTGTCATGGAGCAACGATTACAGTGTCTCTCTTGCAAGAAGGTCCGTTATCGCACCGATGAACAGGACAACATCTCGATACCTGTACCAATACGTCCGATACCAACAGCCACGGGGGCCACGAAAGAAGGCGAGAAGCCGAAGGATGAGTACGAATCTGTCACATTCAAAGAGTGCCTTGATAGTTTCACTGCCACAGAGATCGTTGAATTGACATGTGCATCATGTGGCAGTAAGGCTGGCTTCTCCAAACGATCACTTTTCAAGACATTTCCCAAATTCCTCGCCGTCAATGCTCGACGGTTTGCACTGGTCAACTGGGTACCGCAAAAGCTCGATGTCCCTGTTGTCGTTGGTGACGAACCATTCCAATTAGATGCCTACGCGTCGAAGGGACCGCAGCACGGCGAAGAACAGCTCCCTGAAGATGTCGCCGCTGCTGCGCCTCAATTCACACCCAACGAAGGGGCCTTGAGCCAGCTGGAGAGCATGGGGTTTCCGCGTGTGCGTTGCGAGAAGGCGCTTCATGCTACAGGCAACACCGACGCCGACTCCGCTATGACCTGGCTATTCGCGCATATGGAGGACCCAGACATCGACTCGCCTTTAAGCCTTGGTAAAGCCTCCATAGGTGGTGCTGCTGCAGCTGGAGTAGACCCGGAGGCCATCTTAATGATGGAGGCTATGGGCATCGGCGCGCCTCAGGCTCGTAAAGCTCTGAAGGAGACTAACGGAGACGTGGAGAGAGCGGTCGATTGGGTCTTCAGCCATCCTGACGATCAAGGAGACTTCGGAGAGGACGAGCTTGCTGGTGCTTCGGCAGAGGCGACAGAGGCGGGGAATAAGCCATTGGCTGGCGATGCGGATCTGCCTGCAACTTTTCGCTTGCAGAGTATCGCTTGCCATAAAGGGGCGTCGATTCATGCTGGGTAAGTGGTGTGATTCTAAGCAGTACTTCAATGGGAATGTACTGATAGGCTGTGGTAGGCATTACGTCGCGTTCATACGCAAACAGATTCCCAATGAGGGCGAGTCTTGGGTGCTCTTCAACGACGAGAAAGTGGTTAAGGCAGAGGGTGATGTGGATGCAATGAAGAAGTTCGCATATGTCTACTTCTTCGAGCGAGTCTGAGGAAGGGGCAGCAGGGCACGGCTTAAAGACGACCAAGATGCATTCCCTGCCTTGCATAGACTGAGATGTCAGAACGTTACTTGCTTGTACCATATTAGATCTGATGGCGTGTCTTATCAACACTGTCCGTCTATTTTCTTCGTGCATTGGCCTGAAGCAAAACCATTGAGACGCAAAGCATTTCCCTCTCTAGCACCCTCACTTTGTAATCCGAGAACTTCTTCCTCAAAATCTTAGATGGAATGACATGAAAACGCATTTGACACAACGATGGACCGAGCTCCCAACCTAAAGAAAATCAAGTTTAGCGCCGGCAGACCCTGCATGAGCCTGTTACAGATCGCGGTTCGCTAATCTGACACTAAGCCTATCAGAGGTTTCCTATTCTTTGTTCGTCGAGGTACGGCCCTTTTTTTCGTCTGAACTTGTGATCCGACAGCAGAAAATGGTACGAAACTCCACGACCACAGCTTCAGAGCCATCGGACATCGAGCCGGACAGCGCCTTGGCATGCTCGAACAAGACCACCGATGATGAGTGGGATAAATGGGGGTATGCGCCGGCGCTGGCGGGCGTAGGGGGTTGGTTGGCCGTCACTTTCGACGGGACATGATGGTCAGCAATGATGATAGCGACGCTCGGTGGGCTTGCATAGCTTTGGACAGCGCCATTCCTTATCTTGAGTTCGTCGAGCACGTCCGAAACAGAAAGTGCGATCGAAAATCCAGAGTGCGTGACACAGGATCTACACAGCAAGACCAATGGAGCACATGGAGGACTTGATCACATAGAAAGATTATGGTCAGGTCACAGGCCGACGTTGTATCGGTACCGAAGTGCAACCGGGGCAAGCTACACGGCCTTGCTGGAACGACAGCACTACTCAAGTATCACATCTCTCTAGCGCTTTGGTCATATGAGGCTCCCACCAAGTGTGTACGGCAATCGCAGCGGCTGCTACTCCGATCCTGGTGTTTTAGCGGTTTCATGTCTATCCGAAATCCTTGGCGCTCAAAAATCGACTTTCCCCCCCCCACCATATATACACCATCAACGAAAACGAAGTTTAACCTTAGAAAATTAATTTGTATCTACTATAGATAATAATCTATCTACTATCTGAGTTTAAGACGTTCTCAAAGAATATTGAAGTCTCTATACTATGTTTAAGTAATTGGCTATGCTTGGCGGAATCTTGGCAATTTTCGGACCTTTTTTGTACTGGCTCTAGCATGGTCAATTCTTGTTTAAACTTGCTCAAATTTGAGATCTAAGTAGCTTGTTATATAGATGTTCTTTAAGTCTTTTGTTATTATGTAATTCCTCAATTGATAAAGGTGTATATATGGTAGGGGGGGGGGGAAGTCGATTTTTGAGCGCCAAGGATTTCGGATAGACATGAAACCGCTAATTTTTCGGGCTTGTTGGATCCACATACTCTCGACTACAACAGGCGGCTTTTAGATCCGACTGGACTACAGACACACTACCCGTCGACACCGTCTCCTGGATGCATTGGCTCTATGTCCATTGCCTTCGTCGCACTCTTTGAAGCTTCAAGATCAAGCACCCTTCGCGAGTCTCATGACCGATTGGTCACTCACGTGAAACAGCGCATGCTGTAGCTCCTCACACATGGGGGTATTTTCTCCTTTTTTCAGGTCGTTAGTTGCAGCTGGCGTCGACCTCAAAATATCAATATTAAGAGAATGCTGCATGCAGATGTGACTCAATGCAGAGAGCTGCAGATGTTGGTGGCTGATTTGGCAAAATCATCCGAGCACAATCGCCGTACAATATGGGCCATTCGTTAACCGCCAGCCTGGCCTCCAGCCCCGATGAGCATCTAACGCCACGAACCGCGCCCGGGAGTTGAGCTGCTTTCCCCAAACAACCATCTCAGTCTGTCCACTTATTAGTTATTACGACTGTCTACAGAATGATCGAAGGCTGGACACAAGGATCTTCGAAACCACTTTCTTCGAGCGTTTTGATCTGAAGATCAGACGCAACAGGAGTAACATGCAACTTCAATTGGCAGCAATCATTCCCGGTCCGACAAGGCCTCAACTGCCTTCCAGGCCCCATAGCCGCCGCCGAGCCTCCAGCAGGGAGCGGCAAAAGTCACGTATCCGATTCTCCAAGCTTGTTATTGAACGACTGATGTTTAGCATTCCCTTGAGAACCGCGTCCAAACCTATCATCATAGGCGGGCAAACAAAGCCTCTTGAGACACCAATCATTTGTGGCTTGAATCATTCTTTCCTTCGTACTCCAAGATGTGCAATGCCACCACGGTTTCAGACCACCACTGGTTCTGAATCTCGAATGGAGATCTAGGAGAATTTCAAGGCTCCCTGTTGAGGACTTCTTACTTGGCGAATTTGGTACTACTTCATGCAGGAAAATATTATCCTGCATTACCCTACGGTTAGCTGTAACGCTCAGACCAATGACGCTTTCCCCTTGTGGCACTGCCTCACATGATAGCAGCAACCATGAGAGGTGGTCCTCGCCGACACCGCAGGATGCTTGGGCCCTTGGCCCATCCCAGTCATCCCACTTGATTCTTTCAAGTAATTATGGTTGGTTGTTCTCACACTCTCGGCCTAATTTAAGACTTAAATGCAGATGCTTTTATGGTAGTCACGCTGAACTACACCCTTTGGGCCCGATGCTCTGCTTTCGAAACCGCTACTTATTCTAGACTGATTTCGAAGTCCCAGAGATCTGGTAACCTGTTGTGGTCTGCCTCGATCTCTTGGGGCTGTGCTTTCTTGACGGCAAGGCTGACCTCTAATTCGCACCTAGTCTGCACCTAGTCCGCAACATGCGCTTCGAAGGTATATAATGGTCCACTCATAAACTAGGAATACTTATAACACGTTCTGAAACTATCTCACATTGAACAACCTCTTTCCTTTTCACTTGTGCGCACATACCAACACTTTGGGACGAGCACTCTGCTCGAGCGATACCAAGTTCTCAGATAGCTCTACAGAGTCTTTCGAGTAGTCCGTCGCTCTGTTCTTGAGGCCCAGAACTAAACCGACTTATGGCTACACCAACGAAAGGGCAGCGCCCTCGACTTCAAAAATCAAGAGTCGTGTCAGCTCCTGAGGCGGCTAGGAATCACCCACCTTTCCTGGTTAGTACGCAATTCAAGGGCAAAAATCCTTTTGTTACCGGCAGTAGCAGCCCGCTGTCCCAAGCGGATCTGTCAGGGCATCCATATATTTTTATAGACAGCGGGAGTGACAACGAGCTGTCAACCACACGGTCGTGCCACTCCTCACTGTCACCGTCAACGTCACCGCCGCTGACACCGAGATCCTCCCTTTCACCGTCCCCTACGCGTGCTGCGGTTACGTCATGTGGGGGCAGTAGTGGTGGCCATCAGCGCTCAGTGAGCGAGGGCACCATATCAAAACATAAGAGGACAGAGCTAGCCCCACTGGAGTCTCGCGGCGGGCGTTCAAGAAGCCACGGCGCCGATCCGGTACGGAACAAAACAAATCTAGTAGAGACTCTAGGTAATTCCGGTCAGTCCCAGTACTGTCTTCGACAGAAGGGTTGCTAACATATCTATGAGGTGCTTCAGTTGTAGAGGCGTCTTTGGCAGATACTCCACAGAAATTGGCCTTCACCATGGCTCATAGAAAGCGATTATCACCATCGATTGCCCTGAAAGTCTTAGCCAAATTGCTAAAGGTAGCCTCCAAATCCAATGATCAGCAAAAGCCCGAGAAAGCCAACGACTGGGGATGCATCTATATTCTTCAAAACCCTAAACACCTGGAGTATGTGAAGATTGGGCGAACGGAATATGATCCAGAGGAACGCCTACAGCAATGGTTGAAATGCGGATGCGAGCTAAACCTTGTCGGAGAGCCCACAGAATCTTTCATACGGGTGCCGTGCCACACAAGGCTCGAGGGTCTGATTCACCTTATGCTATGGAACGAGCGCCGAAAGTTCGCATGCGTTAGCTGTACAGCAAAGGGCAAAAAGGACATCCCTGCCAACGGGAAAATGTCGATGCATGGCGAATGGTTCAAAATCGACAAAGACCAGGCTCTACGCCTCGTCAAATCCGGGAGGGATTGGATGAGATCCCTCCCGTACGGCGATGATGGCGAATTGACCAGGGACTGGAAGAACAGAGTGACTCGCATTCGCAACGACATCAAGGTCTTCACACACAAACTCGAGCAGGAAATCGAAGAGGGGAGAAGGTGGGAGGCCTTCTTGACCATGCCGGATGCCACCCGGTTGTCACGCATCCAGCAATGGGTGTGGGACAAGAGACTGGAACCCAATGGGAGGCTGTCTCCCAGTCGCTTTGACGCTTTTTGGAAGCACAAGCAAACGATCTTCGTTTTCTGCGTACTGCACTATTTGGGCGTCGTGATGCTTTCGTGGTACTGCTATTCGAGGGCGGCGCCATATATGTTCCTGCTTGCGACTTTGTTGAGCGCTGCTTTTGCGCTTTGAAATTTTTTTCGCGAGTAACGATGGGTCGTGGGCTGCGGCGTACTTGTTTATCTCTAAACTTTTCTTCCTTGGTGCCAAGATGGAGTTCGATGATTGTTCGGGGGAAATGTCGGGCTCATTTATTCTTATGATACAGAGCAATAATGATAGTGGACTTCTCAGCACAGAACAACATAAGCAGCGACGCCTGTCCAGTGTCCATTAACCTTCTACGGCAGTCTACAGAAGCATCAAAGGCTCGACATGAGATCTTCGAGATTACTATCTCGGGCGCTGACCTGCAATCTTGAGCCAACAAGCAGCATTGATTCTGCCGAGATTTACATGTTTAAGATGCTGGGCTAACCTCCATTTATCAAGAGCCTCCTTCCCTCATATCGTCAGCAGCTTTGGCAGCAATTTTTCCCGTCTGATGCGGTCTCGACATCTCCACTAGAGCCGCCCCCACAAGAGGATACTCTGAAAAATCTAGCCTTTGTGGAAGAGGCAAGATGAGGTTTAGTGATATGTGGCTATCATGAACATGCTCAAAGGAATTGCTGCGAAACCTACTGTAGGGAGCGTCCAAACCCAATCTCTGACATCACCAGCTGATGATTACGCGACCAGACTTCTTGACGTCCCTAGAATATCAGACCCAAGGTCACCCGTCACTGGGGACTGGGGAGCTGACAACAGCTTCCCAAACCACTTGGATAATTGTGGCGTGCCGCACCATGTTGCACCAATGCCACATTGTATGGCGCCAATCTAAGATCTCCTTATGTTTCGGGTCCCGAATCTAGATCTCGCCGATTTTTTTAGCTTCATTCACAGGATGTCTCACTTGGCGACTCTGATATTTCTTCATGGAAGAACGAATCATCCTGTTTGGCCCTATGGACTGCCGTGAGGTCTTGTGGGATAACGCTGTCTGCCTCCAGCGCTGCCTCACATGAACGCAGGAACCATGTGGACTGGCCGTCGCCGATTCTTTAGATCGCTCGGGCCCTCTCCTTTCTCCGAGTCGGCATTTACACGTGCCATTGGTTGGCAAACTCGCGTCCATGGCTCAAAGAGAATGTTCTATTCGTACCTAACGCCACGCAATGTATACCTAACGTCCCATCCTGGGTGCTCTGCTTGCCATTTCATACGGCTGCCAAGACAAAATCATCTTCGAGGTCCCGAGGGTTTGGTAAACTATCACGTCTGCCTAGTCCTCTGTGGCTATGCTCTCTTTATGAGAGGCTAATGTTCATTTCTGCTGTGCTCGAAAACTTACAAAGCTTCGTTCCCACAAGGTTTATAAACTATATCCCAGCTCGCATCTCGTCGTTGATCGCTTCGTTCGACGTTCAACGTTCTCTCTTCTCGCTTTCTTCATTCATCTGACCTTGCTTGACCACATTGGGTATCGAGGCTAGACTTCGGAGGTCATGAACCGTTATAGCCTTGAGGAACGATTCGGCATTCTACGGTCCAACCCACTCAATTCATCGGCATATAAAGGGAAGTCATCAAGCACAAGACCAATTCTGTATCCAACGATACCAACACCTAGAGCGTCGAGGAATGATATTCTACCTACAGAGCAACCCACCGAGGGGTTTCTACATCCCTCAGGCAGCATTGAGGCCGACTTGCACTCGACAAGCGATTACATTCGTTCTGGTAAGAGCCTGTTCTAACTTTACTATTTTGACACAAGCGCAACAAGCTGACGCACATACAGAAGACGAATCGGATTCTTCGGTACCTCATACATGGTCTGTGGAATTCAAATCGAAAAATCAATACGAAACTGTGGGTTCCGTGGGTCACAAAGTCCTATCACTTCTATGCAATGACGCATTTGACCCAAGATATATGATGGATGGGGATCGCGGTTGCGTTCACGTACTGGAGAGTCCGCAATATCCCGGTTATGTTCAAATCGGAAGAATCGAAACGAATCCTGGTGATCCACGGAGGCGACAAACGGAGTGTGGTATCAAACTAATCCTCCTCGATCCCTACGACCAATGTAATACGAGAGTCCCATATCACACACGGCTCGAAGAAGTTATTCACATGGACCTATGGAACGAGCATCATACTTTCGAATGCCCGTGCCCTACAAAGACCGACGACAGCGCAGGATCGCATGGCGAATGGTTCCAAATCGACAAACACGAAGCCGTGCGCCGAGTGCATGATTGGACGGAGTGGATGTGCCAGGAGCCTTATAACGCTCAGGGCTCGTTGGAAGCCGCGTGGATGGCCAAGATCGAAGACTTCCAACAAGATCTCAATCTCGGTGACAGACTCCTCGCGGAAGACGAGACAAAGGAGTGGTGGAAGAGCTTCAGGCAACCTACAGAAGGCGAACGTCACCAACCGGTACGCCTCAGTCAGTCGACGATTATGCGCCTTCGCTGGAGCGATTTGACGTGCCTGTTCGTCTCCCATGCCATTTGCCTCTGGTTGAAAGCGTCGACGCGCCATTACCTGAGTCTGTGCGGTTTCCTAGCCCTGGAGAGCGGCTATCTGTCTCTTTCGCGAGTTCTTACTTATGCTGCAATGGCTGCGAGGGATAGACTGCGGTCTCGCTGCACCAGAGACGATTCTTTACGGCTGGAGTTGGGTTGGGATGGAATGCACTTCTGTTCTTTTTATTTTGTTTCTGTTTTGTTTGTGATCTTGATACTGTTTTGACGAAACGTTTCAAATTGCTGGCGTTGGTCTGGTCGGAATAGATCGCATTGTTTGCATAGCGCTGGTAAGCTAGAGTAGAGAGTCCCGTACCTAGAATATCTCCTAATCCTAATATCTAATACCCCCAACAACTCTTGCAATACCTTCTCCAAGCGCACTATGCCTCAAAAGCATCTACCGCGCCCTTCCTTTCGGCCTCCATGCCCCCGCGAGAAATGGTGCACCAATATCAAGCACTCCCAAATCTTTTTCTTGTATTGCAAAAACAAAGGAATATCGAAATCTGAAACAGAACCCTTCAACGAGGCGACGAATGAGCAGCTCAACCCATTGAGAATCCATAACCAAAAATACAGATCGTGAAAGCAAACCCGCTTCCACCACACCATGATTCTAGAAAAAGGGAGTACAGAAAACCCAATTGGACATAACATATTATCAAAGGCGGCTTTAGCTCAGCTGGGTTAGAACGTTAGACTGAAGATCTAAAGGCCGCCCGTTCGATCCGGGCAAGTCGCAGTTCTCTCTTTTGGCCTTCTGTGTGAGGTGTTGTTTCTGCACTAATTTCGGAAGGTTTTAGGGTCGAGAATTACGCTAGAGCGGAGAAGGGTGTGGGAATCTGGTATCAATCACGCAATGGTGTGTTGAGGTGGATCACAAGGAGCTGGTGTAGTGCTAGGGAATGTGTTAAGCTCGGTTTCTCGGTAAATTTGTTGACGTCAGTGGATATGCATGGAAGGATAATTGAGATGATGGTTGTACAAAGACTTCGGGGTATTTTGCATACATGCTCTACTAAGAATATTTCATTGGCTATTTCATAAACCTTCGAGACTCCCACCTCACCAGGGGCACGATATTGGTGTGAATCGTATAATAGAACTGGACGAAGAGATAGAGGAGGGGTGAGAGAGTCCCCTACACATATAATGTAGCCACCCTGTGAAAATAATTTCAATGTGTGACACCAAATTTTGATGGGATCGACCCCTAAACCTGGAAGGTGCATGGTGTTAGGACATGGGATAGCATGTTCGATGCATACTGATCACGTCTTCTCGTTACCCACTGGGCAGGCACTGGGCCACTTTATGGCGGTACTTTTGTAATAGAGATGTTTTTGTGATGCGGATGAGAGATAGGGGTATTGAGAGAGCCAAGCGTGTCGGGAGCAGAGTCCGATCCTGCTCATCTCGAACCATGTCGTCAGCGCTTCCAAGCGTCACGACACCATCGACCGTTGCTTCTTGATATGCGAGGTTACATAGACAGTAAATTTACAGACTATCTCGATGTTCGAGCTTGCATAAACGGTGAATGTACATACAATCTCAATATTCGAGCTTGCATCAACGGTAATTCATAGACCATCCCACGGACCGGGCTGTAGATCACGGCTTACGGCACAATTCGAAGTCGAAAGCAGTAGTTCGAAAAGCCAGCTAAGTCGTCTACATTACGAGACGAGAGCTGGACTCGGATTTTGAGAGAGGCCTTGTAGTGAGACGCTGAACCATTGCAGTTGAAAGAAGCTCGTCCAGTATTTCTAAGTTCCATAAGATAGGATGCCAGTAGCTCTTCGGGTCTCTTAATTCTGGCTTTCCTCTGAGACTCTAGCGTGAATTCGAGGCATAGATGGTACAGGGGTGGTCATTTGGGCTGTTGGTGGATTCTGAGGCCGTTTTATTGGCTATAGGCGTAAGGTGGACTGAGAGCGCAGTGTATTGAGAACAGTGAGTCTGTGCGCTTTCGCACGTTGCTCGCTCGGAGGGAGGGCCAGTAGTACAGCTTTGCTTTGGGACGGCGTTTCCAATAGTGATCACTTTAAGGTATTCATTTGCACGCGTAACGATAAAAGAGAAAATACCTGCTTATCCGTGCAAAAAGTACGACATCTGATCTAGCTGATAACTATGAGACGAACAGTGAAACTCACCGACAGCGTGTAAACGTACAGAGCCTCAGACGCCGCGTTTGCATGGTGGCTTGCCCATGTGCCGCGTTATCCATATCATGCCCAATCAAATCCTGGTTGTTGCAAAATGATTAGTAGACTGATGACCAAAGCTTCGATCAATCAGTCGGTCATGCAAAAAGGCGTCATGAAGGTTTTCCATCGCTCTTTGGCGTCGTCCTCCTCCTGAAGATTCTTCATATGCTTCTCGCAATAATCTACACGCCGTCGGAAATCTGATTTCATATCACCGGCTCCGTCATACGGTTCTTGGCGCATCCATTGGCGCCACCTCTCCACCCTTAGAGATGCTTCTTCCTCGTCGATCTTGAACCATTCGCCATGGTCAGTGTAGCCATCCTTACCATGGCTATCTTCATTGTCCCGGGTCCGTGCACACGGACAGCGGAAGAAACAGCGCTCATTTTTCAGATCCTCATGAATGAGCTTCTCAACTCGCTCGTGACTGGAGATCTTTCGATAGCATGATTTGTCCACGACCTCAAGTTCAAGCTTCTGCTTGCAATTGGAGATCTGACGCTTGCGTTTCGTAATCAGCTGCGTCGTCCTCCCTATCTTTACGTAACCTGGCATATCCGGGATCCGGAATATGTAGATCCAACCGCACTTGTAAGGCTCTCCATTCTTCGGTTTGGTCCTGGCGGGTTGCTTTGCTAGCCCCAGAATTGAATGCGCTATTGATTCCAGAGTTTCTTTGCTTTCGAGCGGGAGCGAGTCCTGGAACTCGATTCCGGTGCTCTTGGGAGTGAGGTTTGACCCGATTAAGGTTGCTGCAACCGGCCCTCGGGTCGGGGTACAGTCAGATTCTTCGTCTGCTGAGGCCCAATTTGGCTTTGCATATATGTTGGAGCTAGATCGGTGGACATCTTGGTTTCGGCTGGTGATAGTTGAATCGGACAATCGACTCTGGACTGCTGGCGCACTTGCTGAACTCTTGGGAGGACCAGGACGCTCTGGTGTCACTGGATCACGGTTTGCATAAGAAGGCGAAGATGGTCCCGCCGAGACAGACCGACCAGAGCTCCCGTGTATCGCTATCTTAAGGTTACTGTTCGTGGTGGTAGTAGGTACATTTGATACTGAACCATCGTCTTCCTTTGTTAGATCCACGATTACTGAAAGTGTAAACGTCCCATGATTGCGGATCCCTGTGTATTGTGCTTCGTCGGTCAAAGAAGAAATTGGATAAACTGCTCCTGACTTCGATCTGCCATGCAATGCACTGACAGGTGTCACGAGTCTGCGACCTCTTGATCCGGAAGGCGATGAATCCGGCGAGGACTGGATTTCATCATTTATCAGAGCACCAGATGCTGCAAAGTTATAGATCCTTTGGTCTTGGGTTTCATCCAAAGGAGTCATGAGGCTTGAGGGTAGAGGCGATGCGGCTGCCGCCGAAACCACTTTCTGCTGCCGGAACTGGCCGGGTGTCTCAATTGCACGAGCGTCAGATACGGAAGATGAGGATTGATTTTGAGGATAGTCTTCGTAGTTTTCGTTTTCGCAAGTCCCGGCAACTCCTGATGAAGGATCAGATTGGCCATGCTCTTGAGTCTTATCCGAAATAGTGATGCTTCTTGGGGAGCTGTTCTTGTAGGTGTGAATCCGAAAATTGGTTTTCAGTTCATATCGAATCTGCTCTGCATCTATTTTGTGACTTTCGCACGTCCAGTATTTGACGAATTCGTCGATAGCTGACTGGATGAAGGATTCGTCGAAGTATCCTGGGTATTCGGCAAAAATGGCCAATCGATTGAGTGAACAATAGATAGCGTTACGATGCAACGGCTTCCAAACTTTCCTCAAAGGCGGACAAGACTGCTTTTTATCAGATCTCAAACATAACCATTTCTCCGTCTCCCAACGCCAACCTTGTCGCTCAAGGAAACTATCCAATATTCCAGAAGCCATCCAATGATAAGCGAACTGCTCGAATATGTCATCTTGTTGATGGTTTGGGCAGCAGCAGTCCCTGGCGATGGACTCCAGAAGGCTTCTGTAGGTATCGTTGGAAACAGAGGCGCCGGTAGCAATATCTTCGAGCGCTGAACGGGCATTGGAGATCGCCCGCTTGCGGGCTTCGTTGTCTTCCGTATCGAATCTCTTTTTGCAGACCCAGGGGTAGGGAAATGGTTGAACGAGGCAGATGTGACTGTCTTCGTCCAGGCAGTCAGCAAGTTGTTGTAACGTGAGTGGCCTGTGCATTGTCGAGCGATTCGCAGGCGACAAGGAAGTCAATTCGGAAGGCTGTAAAAAGAATCTCAGATACGGCCGACCATAGGAATTTGTAGTGAACAAAGGAGCATACTAAATCCTTTAGAGGTACTCAAGATGCCGCCCGTGGATTATAAAACCGCAGTCTTGAGAAAGACGCCTAGAAGTGGCAGTGCTAGACTTTACTATATATGGTAGGAGCGCCGCAGATCCAATCACTAATGAAGGCGCCTACCATTGACTAAGCCCCTGCTTAAGCAGAGCCACGACGCACTTGGAATCGAGGCGAGGCGTAATCGTGGCCTCCGACGCCTCCTGTTTCACAGGCGCAACTCGTAGCTTAGGCTCCTAAAGCAGGGGGGGGGGGGAATCTTCTCAAGAGATCGACACCGCCGACCTCACGTTCAATTGTCCGAGCGTAAACGAGTTTCTTACATTCCAGATCAGCTCCTTTTGGCATCGGTCAAACGAGGGCTGCATCTCGAAATAATACAAAATAGCAATGTAGGACCCTGTTGACTCTTGGGAACAATTCGGTCCATGTGCAGTCATGGTGCTTGAAAGCTTTATCTGAATGCCACGTCGCAGCGATGTATACTGCTTACTCGAGAGTGACGTTGAATCCCATTCGCCATGATGAGGGGCACGAGCTCGTAAAGGAAGGTTTTTTCCCGTAAGCCACCATGTTGGAGCCCCCAATGATCGACTGCCGTAAGCGCCCGGTGAGTGCAACGGAAGTCTAGAACCTATCATGTTTCAGATGGATAGATGGGAGAAAATTGTTGCAACACTTCTAGAATGAAACTCCTGCATTAATGCTGCCGTGTTCCGTACTTTCAAGGAATTAAAGGTCCAGTAGCTCGCGAACCTAATTAAAAGGTGAACATCATGCTGTCGGGGATGTCAGTACAGTGTGGCTTTGACGCCTCTCAGCTGCTATGGCGAGCCAGTACGATGCTATTTCCGATACTGGAAGATCAATGGACTTCGTCGGTGTCGTTGATCTTGTTCTTAACAAAGAGGAGGTCATAAATGTTTTACTACGTGGCAGGCTAGCTCGGCTACTTTAGGTATGGGGGAGACCTCCAATTAAGTTTCATTGTCAAGCAACTCGAAATATTCTTGACGCCCATATCCATGACGTGTCTCTTCATACCTACTGTATATTCTGTGCCCATCATGGGTTGACGAAGCAGTTGGATACCTCCCACAGTACCGCCGCGTAATCTGGAAAGTGCCGTGTGGGACTAATCTCACGAAGTAGCTGTCTTACTAACAGTTCAACCTCCTTTTATTTAACCACGACAAGAGCACATTGTCGCAATGGCCACCTCCCGACCCAACGAAACCCCCGAGCTGCAGCACGTCCGCAGCTACTGGTCCAACATGCTGCCCTCAAGTCCCATATACACCTTCCTTCTCTCAAGCATCGACCTGACCTCCGCCTCGCATGGCAAGGTCACAGCGCGGCTGCCACTTGGCACTACCCATATGAACTCTAAGGGCACACTGCACGGCACCGTCTCGGCATGCATCGTAGACTGCTTTGGCGGCCTTGCCATCGCCTCCACGGGGTTGGAGAAGACGGGAGTTTCGACGGATATACATATCACGTATGTGTCTGCGGTGAAGGTCGGCGATGTGCTAGAGATTGAGGCGAGGGCGAATAAAGTGGGCGGCACGATGGCGTTTACGACAGTAGAGATTAGGAAGGAAGGGGGTGGGATGGTGGCAATGGGGGGGCATACAAAATTCATCAAGAACTGAGAGGACTGAGGTGGGAGAGCGAGCAGGAGCAGCATCAGAACGGTGCGCCTGGGGGAAGCAGGGTAAGGTAAGTCGCATTCTTCTTTGCGTCTGGCGCAGCGATCTCAATTGCGTCAGACTTCACTCGGATTGCGGATATTGATCTCCCTTCTCTGCTTTGAATGCCGCTTACCGTATGTGTGAGAGAGCAAGAAGTGGGTGGGCATATGCTGCTAGCTATTATTCGAAGAGGGCATAAATTGATATAAAACGACATGGGAGCTTCTACTACTCCTACGAAATCTAATATTTACGGCTCCAGCCAACCTGCATCTACCCAGCGAACCCAAAGCTCTCCCTTTTCCTTCGCTAGCTGGGCGGCAGTCCTGCCTTCGCTGTTTATCAGACTTCTTATGTCAGCCTGACCCATCAGACTTCCTCGTGTAATTTCCATTCCCTGGGCATGCTGTACGACATCGGCCGGAAACACACCCTCATCCAAGCCAGAAGCTAGCCACAAGAGAAGCCATGCTACGACTTCATTATTATTGACGACTGCAGCATGCAACGCTGAACTCATCCCTCCCAACGGGTCTTGATACCTCAAGATTTCTATATTCGTTATCGCCTGCTGTTGTCCCTCCACCTCATCATCGTTGTCATGTTCCGCAAGCATATCAAACATGGATAAAGCGTCGCCCTCTGCCGCAAACTCCACAAAAGCCCGTCCTTTCCTGTCTTCCGGATATGCCTTCAAATACGACGCCTCCACCAGAAGCGGCATGATATCGATGCCCTCTTGCAGCCCACCTTCATTATCGAGGTTACAAAGTATCTGCTGGGTCCCAGTGTTTGATGTCTGCGTGACATTTTTACCGCAGTTGGGGCATTCGTTCATGGAGTAGGCGTCTAGAAGACATTCCCTATAGAGAGCATGTATATCAGCCACCGCTAGGACTGAAGAGGACCAAAAAGGGGACAGACCAATGAAAATGACACCCACAATTGAGCTCTACGGAGTCTGGTACAGTCCGCCCATTTCTACTGCTGGACTCAGGTCCTGAGTCGTTATCGTCATCGTCGGAGTCGATGTCCAGTAACAGTGGCTCTGCACAAGTCACACAGGTATCAATCATGACAGCGGCTACAACCCTAGCACCTCAGCTGCAACATCTCGAGGCTCCTAAACGAGTGATGGTGACCAGAGAACAGGAGCGTAAGGCGCGACACGATGTATGTGCTTCAGAATATTCTGCTCCAGTGGGTCACTTCTTGGCGCGGCGGCAAAAGAAGCCGGCGTCTCGCGGTATTCGACGCTAGAACCACGTGAGGGAGATATCTTTCATGCGGGAGACAGCACACGTTTCAATGCTAAAGCATACTATTGTTTATGATTGCTGTTCTCGCAAAAACTGAAAATGAAATACTCCGGGCTTCAACTGATTGATAAACAATGTCTGCGACCCTGATGCTCTGCTGTTGAACGAACCGCCACCGCTCTAGTCAATGCTACAGCCTCCCTTGAGCTCATACTGAAGTGTCTGCGTTGTCTCCTTTCTATTTTATCTGTTATCCTGCAATAGCAGGTAGACCCCTTTATCGAATTGAGCAGCTCTGAGAGATTGAGGATCTGATACCATGGTCAGAGTGATAGAACGCTAGATCAGCAGATGAAGCTCTTTCATATTCAAAAGCACATCATAGTCAAGCCCCTAGCTATGCGATACTCGCCAAAAAACATCTGAAGGAGCATACTCGACGGCTCATTGGAATTAGGGATCTTGACTTGCAGGAACTGAAGAAACCACTTTCCCACTGCTGGGTCAAACTTTCGGAGTCCACTATCGAAAGACGTAACATCTAGAAAAGACCGGATATGCGCCTAAGGAGCTGCTAGCTTAGATTGCTGCGATGCCGTGCGGTCACAGTCGCCGGCAGGTTATCGGACGGCGCGAATTGGCTCTGATATAAGGCGGCTGACGGAATGCCTAATTCGACCTTAAGACAATTGTCTTGATGTGGAAACCTCGCTTCAATCTATAGGTTTCCGTGCTGTGGTTCTGGTGCTTTGAGATTATACACGCCGATGATGGTCATTCTCCGGTCTAGGCCATTTTGTCTTGATTGCACTGTCTACCCCATCTCAGGCCTGCTTACGCTTTTTCTCGCTTCTAGCTCTGCTCGTTCTCTTGCATCTAGTTCTGCTCGCTCTCTTGCCTCTAGCTCTGCTGCTTCTCGAGCTCCCCGGGCTTCGAGCTCATCGTATGTTCTATTTGAGGCGTAGGGGTCCTCAGTCATACCGCTTGCATCCCCGTCCTTTGACTTTGTTGAGGCTGAATGCTGTCCTCGATCCTTTCTACGCAACCACCAGACTAAGACCCCAAGAGCACAGAGCAACACGATGCCTACGACAGCCGCTATAGCAGCAATGGCTCCGGTCGATAGCGAATTCAATGATTGATAGCCTGTGACAGCTGGAGATGTAGAGGTCGGACGTCCACTGGCCACGGATTGTGCCGGTACCGGGGAAGAAGAAGTCGCCGAGCTCAAGGAGGCTAGCGTGGTCTTTGCAGCAGCGAAGTCGCCTTCCTTCCACCTAATCTGCAAGGGATAGGCGGCGTAGTAGAATTGATTGATGGGGTCGACCGTGGTTTTGGTAAATTGATCAGACATGTTGTCGAGCTGAATAGCGCTAGTAGATGCGTTGATATTCACGTTTTGGCAGAACCAATTATACTGAGGTTCGGTTGCAGCGACGACGCTCGTCGATGGTGCCCCGGGGACGAATGGAGGGCACTGATAGCCGCTACTCTTATGTTAGCCTGGATATAGTGCCATTGTCAGTGGGAACCAACGGACCTAGGGCAGCACATTGCAACAGTCTCCTTAGCTTGACTTGTGATTCCAGGGGGTGCACCGCAGGTTAGATAATATTGAGGACATACTGATGGGCTGTAATATTCTGTGTACCATTCTAGCTCGAATTTTGAATCGTCGTACCAGGACTGACACTGATTTGTATTTCCATCTGCGCAATTAAATAGGCTTCTCTGCTCCAACATCGTGTGTTATCACTTCAATCGCGGTATGATAGGTTAATGAGGAGTCCGACGAATACATACGATAGGGAGCGGTATAGGCACTACTGGACGGGCAACATTCCAAGAGGCCACAGCCCTGAATGTAGTACGTCCACGATACACCGATGCCACTGGCCTGCATATCATAAAGACTGCTCCTGCATTTGTCTGGGAAGCTAAGGGGCGTAGGCATCGGACCCATTATTTTGTAGGAGGTGATTGTGGAAACAGGATAGGTGCTGAGCACCGACGCGCTTGAGCCGGAAGTCTTCATGCTGTAGCAAGGATGTCCTGTATCTGGAGGATGTTGTAGGACCTGTTGTTCCTTCGCCGCTCCTTGGAGCCCTCCAAGAGTGGAAATCACGGACAGCACAAGCGTAGCTCGATCTGTCCTAGAATCTTTTTTCAAGGTCGCAAACAGCGTGCTAGGAGTAAGGAATGAAGGAAGCTGTCGAGGCGATCGAAAGAAGACATGCGAAACCTTCTATCCAGCTTAGAATGACACGTAAACTCTACTCCCCTGAACCTGGCAGTGCAACAAGTTCAGCTCCGGTCGGATATAGATACAGAAAAGGACTAGTCCCAGTCGGCTCAGACTCCAATCGCATCAGTCTTCTAGCGGGCTACCTCTTGGCGCGGCGGCAAAAGGAGCCGACTCCCTGTGCGAGGCTAAAGTACGACGGAAGATCCCGCCAGGTCTCGAATGCATGATCGATCAGTCGCGACTTCGATTTGCGCTGTCAATGAATCACATGTAGGCGTCTTCAGAATCTCTTAAAAGTCGCCGCTCGCTCAATTACCCTCATCAGATTCCGCTCCAATTGTAGCAATGATCCTTAGAAAGGCATGGAGCAGAATTACAACGAAGACGAACCTGATCCGGTGAGCGATGATTGTCGAGGAGAGACTCAGGAAATTGTTGTACCAGATGCGCATCCGGAAGGACTACATAGTACAACCTTGAGGCCGAATACCGAGCCTCCCTTATCTGTCAAATTCCGCCAAGTAGCGGATCGGTCATTCGAGTTTCTCTCCAATGCCAGCAATGAGACACTTGGAGCGTGCCTTGTGGGACTGGGCGCATGCACCTATTTCATCCTAGGAAGGGTGGGCCTCGTAGCAATAGGGGTGGTTGGTGGCGCTTTTCTACATGCTACATGGGAGAACAATGGGCACAGCGTCGGAAATGAGGATACCAAAGAGGAGGAGCTGAACAGGAGAAGACAAGTAGGGATCGATGTTATTAGCCAAGTCTTAGAGTGGCGCCAGATGAGCGCACCTACTGTGGAGTCAGATCATGAAGCTGGCACAAGGAATGCAATTGAGATACCAGCAGATCGAGACCTGGACTTCGAAGGCTTTCAACCCGCTACGAGGTCTGCGTTGACGGGCTTGACTGATGCTGTTGTACGCGATTACGTGAAGTACTCATCCTCGGAGCTTCCGCTATCGTTTCACTGACAGCCACAGGTGGTGGTATGGTCCATTGTTACCTTCCGACAAAAGCTTTCCATCTACATGCCGGCATACCCTCACCAGCTTCATCCTTGCCTTCTCCTCCCATCTTTGCCGCAAAAGGCCTGCAGATACATTCGTTGATTTCCTGACCAATACTTCTTCGATCGTGATAGTGTTCATGAATGAGCTATCAGCCGCTCCGATGACGCCAGAATCAATTAAATTAGAAACCTCGGACGCCTTAAACCGTTATCTCAATGAGAATCCAGACAGTCATCTTGTGAATGTTGCAGACAGAGAGCAACAGGAGAGGAAACTGAAAGCGGTGGCCGAGGACATCTTGCACAGTTTCCTTGACTCCGAGGCTTATAATTGCGAGCCCGTGAGGGTCTTCTTACGCGAAATCCTGGCTGGATTAATTCTTGATACGACCATAGAGAGCTTTTCAAAGCCAGAATTCATCAATGGTTGGATCGTCTATCTCCTCGAGGAGGTCGATACAGAGCTTATCGACGCTATAGATGCTGGAGTAGGCGGCGCTACTTCCAATGGTGTCTTGAAGGCCCCATCCGCTGCACCAAAGAACACCGAGCTTGGAAGGTCCGATACCACAGATCAAATTTCCGCTGCCACATCTGAGGTTAGATCAGAGCACCAGAGGACTGTGAGCAAAGCTGAAGATGCTATGGGAGAAGCTATGCGCGAGGCAAGGAGATTAACCGATCTGATAGCGGCAGAAGAAGCCAAAAGGAATCTGGCAACCGCCGACGATTCATCTTCAGGGACGACGCCCGCCAATGGCCCAACACCTACCTCTTCAGAGAGCGATCTTGCAGCGTCCACCCATAATCTCAATGAGGATCCCATGATACGGCCTTTGCCGGCACCGGAAGGCACTTTGACACCGAGCTTCACTACGTTTGACCAGATTCTGCCTCATCAACAGACCACTGCCTTACAGACGGACAATCAAAATAGCATTCCTATAGCTCAACCGCTTACCCTTCACAATGCCAGTATATCTATCTTCGACGATGAGCAGCCAGGCGAAAAGGCGACAATGCGGTCAAAGCCTACCATAGACTATCTGATTCAAGTCGAGCCTGCAAACTCTCAACATCCGGGATGGATGATACCCCGCAAATATGCCGATTTCGAGACTTTGCATGAGGTGCTTCGTCGCATCTCAGTCGTGTCAGGGGTCGCTGCCTTTGCCGAGAAACATTCCTCAATTGCGGCTTGGAAGAATAAGACGAAAGCGGCTTTTCGAAATGATCTTGAATCTTATCTTCGTGACGCGTTGTCATTCGCACAACTTGCAGAAAGTGAAGGCATGAAACGGTTTCTCGAGAAAGATCAGGGTCTTGATTGGTCCTCGCCAAGCACCAAACAAGGTGGTTTTGGTTTTCCACGCCCAGCTGCCTTTGAGACGATGGGCAAAGGCATGCTCGACGTCTTGACCAGTGCACCGAAGGGAGCCGCAAGTGGCGGCAAGGCCGTCGTAGGTAGTTTCACTGGAGTTCTAGGTCTTGGGCAGAAGAAGGCTTCGCCAGCAAGTGCCAATAGACCCGCCAGTCGATCCGTCTCAAGGCCAAGTGGAAGCCTCTCCCGGGCTGAAAGCAGTGACTCAATACCGCAAACGAGAGCCGCTCGGCGATCCGAAGATGGCTTACGCAAAACGAATGGCGTTCACTCGGAGCTCACTGGGCTCGCCCAAGTACCAGATCGGCCGACATATATCCCTCTGAAGATGGAGACCGACCATGTAGTCCCCGCCGATACATTTAACGACACGCCTACAAGCACGCCTCCGAAACAATCGCTCGACAACCTCCCCCAACCCGATTTCCACCTCCCCCCACCGCCAAGCGAAATCCCCGACGACTACAATGCTTTCCAAGACACCTCCACCACATCGACATCCATTCCCCACCCTCAGCCGCCCCAACCTAACTCCATCCCGCCTTCATCACCACCCACCCCTGCCCAACCTCCCCGTCCCCCACCCGTCCCCCTCACCGAACCAGAAACCCGCATCACAATCGAGCTCTTCTTCGCCCTCCTCACCGAACTGTACACCCTCTCCCCCTCCACCTGGTCCCTCCGCCTCACCCTCCTCCGCACCGCCAAAACCTACCTCCTCCGCCCTGCCAACCCCTCCCTTGCCTCCATCCGCTCCCTCCTCCAATCCACCCTCCTCGACGCCCAAACCTCCGACGCCGGTATCGCTGCACATATCAATAAAATCCGCGAGAACGTCCTGCCTACGGAAGAGGAGAGAGCGAAGTGGCCGAAGGAGCTGAATGCCGAGGAGAGGGAGAGGCTGAGGGTTAGGGCGAGGAGGCTGTTGGTGGAGAAGGGGGTGCCGGGGGCGGTGAGGGGCGTTATGGGTGCGGTGGCGACGGGGGAGGCGTTGGGGAGGGTGTTTGATGCGTTGCAGGTGGGGAGGGTGGGGAGGGGGTGGGTGTTTGGGGTGGTGTTGCAGGCGGTTAGGGCGGTGGTGCAGTAGAACGGGGAGTGGGAAGGGGGAGGGGGAGGGGGTTTGGGTAGAGGGATCAGGGATAGGCATAGGGATAGCGGCGCGAAATATCGGGGAGGGGTATTACTATTGAGGACTGTCCATGCGTGGGAGGAGGAAGTCCAGGGCTTTCTGCGTCGCATGAAGGAGTCGGACTGGGGTCTGTAGGTGATAGGAGTTGGGTGTAGATGTAGAGTTGTAAGGAGGGGTCTGATGCTGTTGTATGGTCACTAAAAAGAGTACAGTAGTCTTCGAGGGCATATCCATGTATTTAGACCTCGTCTTTCAGAGCCCTCGCTCAGCATCGCTTTCCAATCATCGGGTCTATCCCGCTCCTCTCCTTCCAAATACCCTACCCCCATCTCCTTCCCCGCTCATAGCACCTTCCTCTCCCACTTTCCCACCCATCTCAAGCTCTCAAACAAGCATCCTTCGCGGGGGGG